>Ga0126343_10000038_pt1 | contig 33890 bp, 26 predicted proteins | sample Cyp2metagenome_FD_92531 | JGI IMG/M metagenome (GOLD analysis project Ga0126343, IMG submission 92531) | Coral microbial communities from Lord Howe Island, Old Settlement Bay, Australia - Cyphastrea 2 metagenome | ecosystem: Host-associated > Invertebrates > Cnidaria > Coral ...
CTACTCCCTCGCCTAAAGGCGAAGGCTTCTAGGGTTGCTACCCAGGCCATCTAGTCCGAGGGCCAAAATATTCTGAGACGCGTTGTGATCTCTGTGGGTCGTGTACCCGCAATGCTTGCAACAGTGCTGTCTTTGCGATATTAGTTTTTTCTCTATCTCGCCGCATTTGTTGCATTTTTGGGTTGTGTATGCAGGGTTGACAAATTCCATCCTCCTACCAGCATCCTCCGCTTTGTAGGTAAATACTCTACTAGCGTGACCACTTCCTCGCCTACAGGAGAAGGCGTCTAGAGTTGCTACCCAGGCCATCTGGTCGGCAGGCACACTTTTGGTGCCTCACAAGATGGCTGTATAAGTACCGGCATGCATCTAATTGATCTTGCAAAAATCACCTGCGTTTATCGTTAGGCCGGTGTCTGAAAACACATGATTTTCTTTGTCTTCGTACGAAAATGTTACCACTTTTAGTCACCCAATGCAAAAGAAAATTTTATAAAGACACGCTCGCAAGTGCAATCAAAGATAGACAAAGTTGGAGTGCATAAGCACTGCCAAAACTGATGAGACGAGCCGTAAGTGAGCCCGTGTTACACTTAATTCACATCAGATTCTCGAGTATTCATTGAGAGAACGGGAGAGCTTACAAACGGGGGCGAAAAAGGATCCGGACACAAGGGAAAACAATGTCGAGGACAAAAACAGGGATGAAGACACGCAGGATTAAAGAAGCTCTCCAAGCTCCCACATTGCACCAAAAATAGTGTGCTCGATCTATTTCAAAAGCTATCTAAGATTAGAAAAAGGTTGAAACTGTGATTTTTCTCACTTATGCCTTATAATTTTGGCATGTCGACAATCGGAATTTATCAAGACGGAAGCCAACTCAAAATCGCATCTGTCAGCCATAAGCTGCTGATAGAAAGACTTGAACGACCTGCTCATTACTCAGATGCAGAATGGAAAGGACTCCTCACGTCTGGCATTAGCGGCAGTAAAGTGTTGATTCGCTCCGTTGACCTTCCTCTTAAAAAAAAACACATTCTTAACAAAACGCTTCCGTTTCAAGTCGAATCTCTCACTCCTTTTTCATTTAAAGAAGTGGTGGTCAGACCTGTCTATCAGATTGGAGAACAAACGACAACAGCGACCTTTTTCTTGGTTCCCAAAGAATTTCTCGAACAACACGTCGTGTCTTTAGAGGGAGCAGATCCCGCTTGGGTGTCTTGCGTCCCCATGGCTCTTTATCGATTTGCCCATTTCATCGGAAAGGACAGGGAAGGATATGTCATTTTCCATGTGGGGCTAGAAACAACCGAAGTGGTTTCGATCACCCGTGGTATGGTGCGGCACAACATCTCTATTCATATGGGAATCGAACAGTTTGAGTCTGCTTACAAAAAAGATTGCCCTAATGAAGAAGATTTTCAGCGAATTCATTCCATAAGAAAATTGAGTTTGTCTTCTTTAAGCATTAAAGACTACCCTCATTTAGTTTATCTTCTCCAAGAATTCCAAGGAGAAGTGGATCGAGCTTTTTGTTTTTTAAATCACAAGCAAAAAGAGACGCACTTGCGCTCCTTCCTTTTTCTCGGTGAAACAGACACTACATTTCAACTAGAGACATGGATAAGAGAATGGAATACGTTTTCTTACGAAGTGCTGCCCATTTCGGGAAGTCGCGGCTACGATGCACAAACAATTAAAACATACGCCATTCCCATCGGATTGGCCTTAGATGCAATCAAACAAGACAAAAAAAGCATCCAATTTAGACAAGGAAGCTATATCGCCGCCTGTGTTTACAGAAAAACTAAAAGAAAGGTGATACAAATTGTTTCTCTTTGTTTGGCCTGCGCTGCTATTATCTTTGTTTCTGGTCACGTGATCTCTACTCAACAAGAAAAAGCTTTTGCGCGCGAAATTGAGCACTTTATTAAAACACACCGAGAAAAAATTCCCCAACTCAAGGACATGCCCCTTGCTGCGACAATAGAAGATAAGGTGCAATTTTTGAAATTCCACACTCAAGTGACTAAAAGTGACTATCACTATTTTTCCCCTCCCCCTCTAGTTGCCGATGTGTTGGCTTTTGTGAGCACTCACCCCAATTTACGTCGACAAGAAGGGGGGAGAAAGATCGTCATCGAACGATTGCATTACGAACTTCTCGCGCATCCCTCTATCCAAGAACCCTATCAATCTTATAAAGTGGGAGTGACGATTAGCTTCACTTCACCTGAACTTACTTGGGCACGTCAATTTCATGACGCTATTGTTGAAAACACGCAATGGATAGATACGAGAGAAACAATTACATGGACACATGAACAAAATGCTTACACGCTTTCATTTGTTCTTAAATAAAGAAAAAATTATGGCAGCCTGTCGCTGCCAGAAAAAATATTGGAACTCCAAGCTTCTCTTACAAAACCCCCTTTTTGTCATTGGGATTTTTGCCTTTTCTCTGATCCCTTTTTTCTTTGCCTGTCTTCTCATCAAACACCGTTTTGCTGATTTATCTATAAAAAAATCCCATTTTAAGCAAATCAAGTGGCAAGGAAGAGTACTGACGGAGGCACACAAAACCCGAGATGAATTTTTTAATATGTACCAAAAGGTAGATCCAAATTATCTAAGTCATTTAACAGAAAAAACAATCTTTTTAAAATCGGAAATCGATTTGCTCAACACCATCTGCGCTCAACCTGCCTTGCACGCTCACCCGATCATTAAACACCGTTTAGCCCATCTCACCAACGGGGAAAATCGACTTGTTTTTGTTGAGCAAGATCACGCCACTTCTGATCTCATCAAGGAGGTGTATTATAAGCAAAAAACTCCTGTTGAAGTCGAAAAGCAGGATATCAAAAATCTCTTGTCGATGATTGAAGGAGTGACTATTGGGTGCTTGCACCCTCACTTGCTTCGTCCCCAATTCGTCGTACGCCGTTTTGATTTAAGACGCACATCTGGATGGGGACCGGATAGTTATCTTTTAGAAATGGATCTTATTAAGAGAGAACCAACATGAAAATGCTCACTTTTTGCCTACTTCTTGCTTTTTCTGTTTTAGGGTGTATAGGGCAACAGCATAGTATGCATCTCACGAGTATTCAGATATTAGATCGAAATGGATTTAAGCAGACAATCACATCTCCCGATCGACTCAAGATGCATCAAAAAACTAATTTTTCATCTTCTCATCCCTATGCCAAAGTAGTTCGTATTTATGCACGAGACCAAAATGGAAAAATTCCCTCGCGACTGACCACTTACCATCCCAACGGAGAGGTTTGGCAGTATCTCGAGGTAGTAAGTGGAAGAGCGTATGGTCTCTATCGAGAATGGCACCCCAACGGCAAGCTTCACTTTGAACTGACTGTCATAGAAGGGCTGGGAGATCTTTCGGAAGAGGCTCAGATGAGTTGGGTATTTGATGGCGTCTGTCGTGTATGGGATGAACAAGGATGTTTGAAAGCCGAGTTCAACTACGAGAAGGGACTGATACAAGGTTTGGCTCTTTATTATTTCCCGAATGGCAAATTAGAGCAGCACATTCCCTATGACAAGGGAGAGATCAATGGGGATAGTTGTCTCTATAATCTACAAGGAGATTTGATTGGTAAGAGCACGTTTTGCAAAGGGAAACAGCACGGCTTCTCCACTTTTAAAGGGGATGAGCACCGTCCACCTTATACTGAATTTTACCAAGAAGGCCTGCTCATAGAAGGATCTTACTATGACTTTCTAGGGAAAATTACCGCACGTGTCGAAAAGGGATTTGGCAAAAAAGCCATTTTTTCGGATGGATATCTTCAAGCACTCGAAGAGTATCAATCTGGAGTTTTAGAAGGAGAAGTGCAAATTTTTCACAAACAAGGGCCAATTGTTAATTCGTTTTGCATTAAAGAAGGAAAGAAGCAAGGCCGAGAATGGGTGTATTACCCCACTTCGGACAAGCAGCCGAAACTGTGCATTACATGGGTCGATGACAAAATTCACGGCCTTTCCACCACTTGGTCTTCAAATGGAAAGCTCGAAAGTCAGCGGGAGATGTATGAAAATCAGAAACATGGTGTGTCTTCAGCCTGGTATACTGATGGCACCCTTCGTCTTCTGGAAGAATACGATCACGATCAACTCATGTCCGGAAAATACTTTGAAAAAGGAAGCCCCGAGCCAGTTTCTCAGGTGGAGAAGGGGGAAGGGACTGTGACACTGTACGACATGGAAGGACTCTTTTTAAAACAGATCTGCTACGAAAAAGGAAAGCCGGTGCTCAATTCATCTTCTTCCCATTTTACTTACTGAAGATTTTTTAGTTACGGCTAGAGTCCTTTGTTTTGCAAAAACCCTGTCCACCAGTGGCACTTGAGGCAGTGACCCAAGCTCCAGGCCCAACATTTTTACATGTTCCGAAATGGTCTCCCGTACGACACCGGAAAAGAATCGTGTAAGGAGTTTGAGACTGATCTGGGTTAGAAGAGCTGAGAGCTTCCCATTCAAACTTTTTCTGAGGTAGAATATGCGTAGTCTCGAGTTGCTGGCCACTTGCTGACAAAATGGTCGCATGCAGAGAGTAGGGGCTGTCGTTATAGATAGTAACCGAAGCACCAAAACACAGAGAGCTAAAACCGCAGTAGAAAAGAAGCAGACACAACAGTTTTGCTAAGATTTTGATCAAAGATGTTGCCTATTGAGTTCAGCCCACTTAAAGTCGATACTTCCCGTGCGATTGATCACGACGTTTTTGAGGGCGTGGTCTTTGACAAAGAGTAGATTATAGTAGTAAATTGGAATCACGGGCATTTCATCCATGATGAGTTGCTCACTTTGTTTGAGGCAGCGCAATCTTTCTTCCGGACTCTTACATGCATAGGATGTCTCTAGCAGCTCTTCGTATTTGGGATTTTCCCAATTTGTGTCATTTGTCCCATGTGATTTGCTTTGAAACACCTCCAAGAAGTTGATTGGATCGTTAAAATCGGCAAACCAGCTTCTCAAAGAAAGCATGTAATCTCGATTGGCAATCCCACTAAAATAGGCTTTTTTTTCAATCGATTTGAGTTGAACATGTATGCCCAAGGCGACTAACCACTGATGTTGAAGTGCTTGACACACGGCATGCGCACGCCCTTCCATTGGATACGCCAAGGTAATCTCTGGTAAACTTTCACGTGTCAAACCAAGTTCTAGTAGAGCCTCCTCAAAAAGGTGCACCGCGTGCTCAATTTGTCCATCCTCAAAATAAGGATGATCTTGAAGACCCATCGCCTTCGGCACAATACCCGTAGCGGGAATTTGGCTTCCCTGGGTCACGTGATCGACGATGTCCCGACGATTGATGGCAAGAGCCAGAGCGTGACGTAGCTTTTTTGATTGGAACGGAGGCTGATCAATGTTGATGCCCACCCATTGAGTCGCCAAAACAGGGGCAGATTCGAGTTGACTTGTCTGACGCAGCGTTTCAATGGCATCAATGGGAATGACTGAAAAAGGGGAACCATCCCAGTCGAGCTCTTTTGCACCAAACATTTGGAACCCCGTTTCTCCAGACACCATATACATGCTGAGAGTATCGATCTTCACAGTTTTTGCATCCCAATAACTGGGATTTTTGACCGCTTCAATAAAATCGTTGTGTTTCCACTCTGCGATCTTAAAAGGACCGTTAGAGAGATGAGTTTCCCTTTCTCCCGACCATTTGGGATCAAAGCGGTCCAAACCTTCATTGACCGGGAAAAAAATGGGATGTTCTGTGAGTTCTAGAAAATAGGGGGTCTTGTGTTCTAAATGCACAATGAGCGTCTTGTCATCGGGCGTGTCAATTCCAATGAGGCTGACAGGTAGTTGCCCCGTCTTGATTTTTTTTGCATTTTTGATGACGTAGAGCATGTGAGCATTGGGACTGTTAAACGCCGGCTGCAAACTTTTTTTCCAAGCATAGGCAAAGTCACGGGAAGTCAAAAGATCACCATTAGACCAAGTTGAATCGCGCAGTGTGAAACGGTAAGTCAAGCCGTTTTCCGATACTTCCACATTTTTGGCAAGGGCAAGAGAGGCCTTTCCCTCTTTATCCACACGAGTTAACCCCTCGTTCAACATCCTAACAAGATTAATGTCGGAGAGAAAACGCACTTTTCTCGGATCAAGCGTCTGAGGTTCGGAAGAGATATTGAGTCGAATTGATTGATTAGGTTCGGCTCGATCGGAGGAGGAAAAGTTCACTTTTTCTCCACAGCCAAAAAGCGCGAGCATCAGCCCTAACAAAGAAAACAAGAAGGGAAGATATTTCTTCATGCTTACCTCAAACAATTTTGATTGCCCTTGAGATGATTCCAACATCAGGTCTTCTCAGGGCTACTTTTGATCGGGTTTACTGTCGTCTCGAGACTTCTTACATCTTAAGCCATTTCTAGCTTGCCGAGTGCAGACCTAATCAAAAATCACGATCCTCTTTACCCTAGGTCGACCGTGGACGACGTGCTGTTTCGCCGTATCCTAGCAAATGTTGGATTTTTACGACACTCTCAAGTTGCATGACAACTCCCTTGCTTAAAGGCAAAGGGTTTTAGGGATTTATCCACGCCATCTAGCCCGAGGGTGATTTGAAAAATATTTTACAAGAAAACATCTCAAAGTCAAGGTGAGCTTTCATATCACACCTAAACGCGCGGGGTTCCCCGCTTTTCCAAGAGCTCAAGCTCAGCACATCCCGAGGGGAAAAAAGAAAGCACGTCTTAGGCGTAGCAAACAATTATTTCTATATCACGCCGTTTCTGAGAAAGGCAAATATTCTCCCATGGGTTATCATGTGTTTCTTTAAAAAAAGCGTGTTTGTCATGCTCCCTTTTTTAATTGCCATGCAGCCAACACCCATCTTTAACCGGGTCGATCTTTCTAATGTCTTTACCTTGCCCTTACCTTTTGACACACAACACCTCGTGCGCGCTTTGGAAATGGTGGCTTTCCCAGGCACCATTTTCGACATTGTCTGCGAATATCCAAATCATGTCCTAGAAGTGCGCACAGCAGATTACCCCACTTCTCATCCTCTGTTTATCGATGGTCGTTTTGGACAACAAAGGGGAACACGTCCTGAGGCAAGGGAGAAAATCTTACCTCATTTCTCGGGAATTAAAAAAAAACTCGAGAGCCAGCTTCACAGGCCCTATATCTGGGGGGGAAATGCCAGCTCTGGTATTTCGCAACTGCTCGCCTACTATCCACCTCCACAAAAGCTAACCCCTCTAGAGCTTAACATCTGGACATTAAGTGGGGTCGATTGCTCTGGAATGATTTACGAAGCAACAAACGGATGTCTACCGCGTAACACAAAGGATTTACTCTTCATCGGAAGAGGTGTAGCGATTGAACATCTTTCATGGGAAGAGATTCAAAAAAAATTAGAGCCGCTCGATCTCATTGTGTGGAAAGGACATGTCTGCGTTGTCTTTGATGAAAGGCATATCATAGAGAGCAATCATGCTTGGGGGGGAGTACGGTTGACGACAATACCAAAGCGATTTGAGCTGTTTCGCGAAATAGAGAGAAGGATCCCTTCTGATGATCCTGTCTACGCTTTACACAATGCAAGAGCATTTTTAATCCGACGCTTCTTCATCTAGCTTTTTTTCAAAAGATCGCAAGAGCCGGTCGTAGTGATCGGAGGACTCTTTCTGTAGCTTGTTTTCTTCAAAAAGCACCCTCTTTTTATCACGTTTGATCATTTTAAAAAAACTCTTTACTGTTTGAATTTTTGCCCCAAGTTGCCTGACTTGCGCACGCAAATGTTTGTCTGACGTGACGATGATCTCCCGCTCTTTTCGCTGAGTTCCTTTCAATCTTTCGATAATAAATGCATCTGCGCTCAAATTACCGGGAGGGAAAACAACTTCTAACGCCGAGAGCTGCCTTTTGGTTGGACAATGAATAGCGAGATTTTCATGACCATCAAAGACAATTGTCGCACGTAAACCCGAGCACTGAAGCGCATTATTTAACGTGATGATAAAGTGTTCCCGATGTTCCCCGAGTGGATCGACGTCATCCCGTATCCAAAAAAATAAGTTGTAGCCATCGATGACATAGTTCATCTCGACTTTTCTGGGGAAGCAGCGATGAGTTTTAAAGTGGAAATTAATTTGTCTAAAGCTTTACGTCGATGGGAAATCCGATTTTTAGTCTCTTCATCTAACTCCGCAAAGGTCTTCCGATAATCGTATTTCTGGAAAAGTGAGTCATAACCAAATCCACTACCACCGCGAGGCTTTGTGATCAACCGCCCTTCAACAATACCCTCTACTTGCTTGTGCACTCCACTCCTCGAAGCCAGTGCGAGAGCACACATATAGTACCCCACCCTTTCCGATTCATCAATTTTTTCAAGCTCTTGTAGCAACTTAAGTCGATTATCTTTATCAGTCGAACCTTCCCCTGCGTAGCGAGCGCTGCGTACTCCTGGGTGATTATCGAGCGCGGGCACCACGAGTCCAGAATCGTCGGCTAACACCCATTCTTGAAGCATTGCAGCCGCGTGTGCTGCTTTCAAAAAAGCATTTTCTTTAAATGTCGCTCCCTCTTCTCTGGGTGGTTTGTAGTCTGGGAAATCGCACAAAGTGAGAAAATCAAAGGGTAACAGCGGTCTTAAAACGGCGCGAATTTCGCGGATTTTATGAAGGTTGGTCGTCGCTATGACAAGCTTAATCATGAAAATATCCCTTCGTTTTGCAAGATGATGTCAAACCTCCAAACAAGGTAAGCAGCTAGATCGATGCCACATCAGAACTGCGGATAAAAGAGACAGATACCCAAGTTTCGCTTCCCGTCGCTTACTGACTCTAAATATGGCTAAATATCGGCACATGAATCACTCATTTTCCTTACATTTGATACCTGATAGAAAGTGTTTGATGCAATCTCAAAAATTGTATGCACACTTTTAAATGGTGTCGAAATAATTGCGCAAGCTAGCAATGGTGAGTTGCTTGCCCTGGATGACCACCGTATCTCCCACTTGCCTGCCAATCATTGATTGGGCGATTTTAGAGTCAAAAGAAAGAACATTTTTTTCTGGATCGGCATCCCAAGGACCGAGAAGGGTATAAGAAATTGTGCTCCTATCCTCATCTTCAAGATCGACAATCACCCCAACATCTACTCGCCCTAAATGCACATCTTCTCTATTTAAAATCCGCGCGCGATTGAACTGTTCAGAGAGACGTTTCAGATCACTTTGCAATCGTTCCCGTCTTTCAAGTGCCGCCTTAAACTCGGCATTTTCACGAAGATCTCCATGTGAGCGTGCTACCTCAATCTCTCTAGCGTTTTCAACTGTTTCCACTGTTGAAATGACATGAATGCGATCTTGGAGTTTTTTATAACCCACTTCAGTGATCCAAATTGGGATGTCTTTAACCTCTGCGAGAGAGCCATACTTTTTACCTAATTTACCAAGACTAGGGTGGATTACTTCGGCAAGTGAGTGCAAAATTTTGATGTCATGATCGGTGAGGCTATGGCACTTTGTAGCCAAGAGAAGGAATTCTTGCACTGTGGCTTGATCATCATGTTGGAAAATTTTTCGCACATTAATATACCTTCCTGTCGTCAAAAAATGGTGCATCTTTTTGATTAGATCTCGGTGTCCTGGGGACTGTTCAAGAAGGCTAAGGAGGATGAGAAAAGATTCAAAAAACCGATTCCTGCCCTCTTGATCAGAAAGTGGTAGGGTTTCAGTTTTCATGATCTTTGGGAAATACCACATCATCGCGCTCGGATGACGAATAGGGAACGACAAGAGCTCTTGCAGTTTTTTAACCACCTCTGCGTCTTGTTTTTCTTTCAAGAGTTCGGATAAGATATAATCTCTCAGAGAGTTTTGATCAATTTCTAAGAGAAGAGTCAAAAATATGTGTGTCCAGTCCTCTCTTAGTGCCCTTATTTTGAGCAGCGTCCGTTTTTTAAAGGCGATCACCTCAATAGATTTCACCACATCTCCAGGAGATGCGAACCGTTTGATGAGCTGGTTGGTTTGTTCTATCTCCTCTTTCCCAGAATTGAGGTCTTGAAGGCAGAAATAAAGCTGCAATTCCTCTGCATCTGTCATTTCTTCACCCGTAAGCGCATTTTTAAGCTTTTGTTGAAGATCTAAGCGAAACACATCATCTTTTAATGTACTGGGAAAATTACGTAAAAAAGTGTAGACGATATGAATTAAATTGGCAGCATTTGGACTTGTGTCAAGGGCTTTTTGTAACGTTTCTTCGTGGGTCACCTCAGATTCACGCAAACAGAAGGGTTTGTGAGGATCTGTAGGAAATTCGATCATAGTGTCTTTTTTTAACTTTGAACGGGTCGTTTGCCACCAACGAATCCAATCATTTCGCAAGATGACCAATTCACAGAGCTCTTCCTTGATTTCAAAAGCTGTCAGAGGTCCCAAATCCCGCAATAGGATGCGGATCACCTCAACTGGATCTTCCTTAGCGCGCTTTTCAAGCTGATCTGGACTCCCAAAACGGAGTGAGAGAAAATGCTCGTGCGGAAGAGGGCTAAGTGTCTTAAAGGCATTTTGAAATGAAAGATCTTTGCGCCCAGAGACATAATCAAACTCTAAACTCAGCTGTTCGCGCAAGAAAGAAATGTCCATAATTTCTCCAACACCCCAACCACCGCTATGAAACACAAAGTTTCCCTTTTTCATGTGGGTCAGCAATTCGTAATTACTGATAGCACCTTGAAAATCTTTTCCCTCACGCAGACCAATCAAACGAATTTTGTCGTGGTAGTAGGAATCTTCAAGGTGGCGAGACTTTAAGTAATCGAGCACTTGCTTTCTGAGCACGGGGTCATTTGTGGTTTGCAAATCCACGATGAGTTTAAACACTTCGTGTCCCAAGTTAGTCGATGCAATTTTTTCCCAGAGGACGAGACCCTTTTCTACATGACGTCCTAATGGAGGAGCTAAATCGGAGGCTTTGAGATCTTTTAAAACAAGCTTGAGCTCTTCTCCATCAACCTCATCTCCCATACAATACTCTTCCCATAGAGTTAAAAATGAAGGATAATCATTATTAGCCAGGTGTTTCCGAAACTGATCTAAATAGTTCATCGACATAAAAAAGCGCATACCTCTCAGACTTTCATCAAAGGAAGTATAGAAAGCATCCCATTAAACTTCAATTCTCAGATGACTGGAAATTAAAAAAACAATTTTTAATAGATAGTCACAATAGTCATATTTCGTAAAAGCTTTAACTTAATTGGTCGCCTCCAATCTAAATTGATGTCTGCATCTTAACTTCTATAAGGTTGGTGTAGAACAGGTCTCATGCCTAAAAACTCACGATCATTCTTCCATTTATCGATTCCCTCGGTCGCAAAACACACTTTTCTCCCAACCGTTTGGATCAATCTAAGGGCCAATCACACACAAGTTAAGAACATGCATGTTCACATCGATCACGAGATGTCAAAAAACTTCCATTCATTTAAGATCGATCCATCTTAAGGGAAATGTCGCCCACCATCAACTCCAATCTGGATTTATGGGTCTTGCACGGCAAACACCATGCAAGCAAAACCCGTCGGGGACGATCTATTTCTCAGCGAAAAGTAAATATCTGATGCTTTGAGCCTACTGGTGCTTGATAAAAAAAATATTTCACAACTACTAACCATTTTCATCGTTTTTCTCTCGGCGGCTTATCAATCGCTCTACGCAGAAAACGACGTTGTAAAGCTTTTCCAAGACTTAAAGATAGTTGAAATGATCGAACGCGAGCGGGATGACCGTCTGCCCTATCATTACAACTATGCGCTCATGGGGGGTTATTTTAATATGCCCTCTGCTCGCATGAATCGCTGCGGAACCTCCGCTTTGGGCATGTCTTATTTTCCCCCTTATCGGAAATATGGGGCGACTATTCAACCATTAAGTCGATTAGAATGTGGTATCAGTTATCAAGTATTTCTCGGCATGCCCGACCCCATCATGGGAAGTATGGGGTTTGGTGATTTTGCAGACAGAGGAGCCAATGTCAAATTCGGTATTTTGCGCAGAGAGGATGGGGTATTTTACCTCCCCGAAATTGCCATCGGCTTAGAGGATTTTTATGGGACCAAACGACTCCATTCTTTTTATGCGGTCGTAACCCAGCATTTTTTAAGATGGAACTTAGAAGCCACCGTTGGATGGGGTCGAGGCAGAATCCGGGGATTCTTTGGAGGGATTGGTTGGACCCCATTTCGGCAGACAAACGCACATTTCATCAAAGGGCTGAGTGTGCTTGCCGAATATGACGGAATTGATTATGCACACCATCTTGGGGAACATCCTAAGGGAAGAGAAATGCAATCCCGGATCAATGTCGGTCTAAGCGCTACACTTTTTGACTTTTTGCAGCTCAGTATCAGCTCAATAAGGGGGAAAAAAATGGCCGCCTCCATTTCTTTGTTTTGCTCTATGGAAGATGTGATAGGGCTTTTCCCAAAAACTGACAATCCTCCCCTCTATAGGGGCCCCCTAAACCAAGAAGCGATCGGACATCTACGTTCAGAAAAAGAGCTTGCACAAGAGCTCGCCTTTGCTCTAGTGGAGCAAGGGCTCGAACCGTATCAAATCTATTTAACAACAAATACCAACCAAGAAGATGCTCTTTGGATTGAAATTGTTAATCCTCGTTACCGTTTAGAACGGGATTTCAAAAAGCGCGTGGTCTCCGTTTTGGCAGCGCTTGTACCGCCACAGATTAAGACAATCACTCTCGTTATACAGGCGAATGGGATCCCAATTTGTGAGTATCGCTTTCAAACATCCGATTTGCAGAGGTTCACAAACAAGGGAATCGGCAATTTTGAATTCCATACCCTGTATCCCATGCGAGCTCCAAGTCGGAATCCGAATGCATATGAAGGCTCAATGATCTATCATCGGAAGAAAAAGATCTGGACTTGCACAATACGGCCCCGTTTACTTGCATTTTTTGGAAGTGCTACCGGGAAGTTTAAGTACAGCGCCGGCATCATTGGTGGACCAGAGGGATACTTTTTTGATTTAATCTATTACAAAATTCAGGGCGCTTACAATATTCATTCAAGTTTGTCAGGAGTTGGAGATCGGGATATGCTTAACCCCTCTAAAATCATCAACGTCCGTTCAGATACGGTGCGTTATTATCAGACGCGGAGCATCTCTATTGAACAGGCTTATCTTCAAAAAGGAAGTTATGTGCAAAACGGGTGGTATTACCGTTTGGCGTTGGGATATTTCGAAGCGGCCTACGGAGGAATCAGCGGCGAGCTTCTCTACTATCCCATGGGCTCGAGCTGGGCCATTGGCCTAGAGGTTGCGGGCTTGCTCAAGAGAAAATATCACGGACTGTGTTTCACGACAAAAGTGAAACAATTTGATGGTCTTAAAACCAAGCAACTGCACTACATCGGATACCAATGCTTTCTCGATCTTTACTACCATCTACGCTTTCTGCCATTTGATGTTAAGTTAAGCATTGGCAAGTTCTTAGCACGTGATACAGGAGCGCGATTCGAGTTAAGCCGCTACTTTCCCAGCGGGTTGCGACTTTCCATTTGGTATACATGGACAAATGCCAAAGACATCGTCAATCACAAGCGGTATCAAGATAAGGGTATTGCATTTGCGATCCCACTTGATTTCTTTTTGAAAAAGAGCAGTCGTAGTATGATCCCGTACGCCATGTCGGTATGGCTCAGGGATACGGGTGCCCGTGCAAACACTGGAAAACCTTTATATCCCACTCTTGTTCGTGAGAGGCACCGCTCCTTGGGCTGATCCCCATGAGATATTCAAATGACTACCTGAGCTCCAAAAGTTCCCATTCCTTTTTTTCGATTTTGTCTTGTATCTTTTTGTACGATGTGGATCTTTGTTTTTTTGCGATGCGCAGAAAAAAATCTCCAAACTCCCCATTCTCATCAAAATCACAAAACGCCCATCTCAAAGCTTCTTCAACCACCATCGTTTTGGTGACCTTGGTAGTAATAGCAAGCCTGAGTTTACTTACCTTTTTTTCAAGCTCCCTCAAGGTCCATAAAAATCAAAAGCACACGTTTACACCACTTTCAATATCGTCTCGGCCTGTTTAATTTGAGTTTGATTTAACTTTGAAAGATTGAGTATCCGTCTTCTTCATTTTAGCTTGGACGATGAGGGGTATCATCACCTACAATGTGGGATGTTTGTGCGCAGAACAAACAAAATAATGACACTGCTCACATCGACATCATCCATCAATGCACAAAGGGACTTAAACCATGTTATACGACTACGAAACATTTACCGAAGAGCAACGAGCTATTATCGGAAGGTATGTCACAAATACTTCAAATCATATCTTTGTCCTTAGAAATCTACCAGAGGTGATTAAAGGTGCCCTTTTTTCTCGTTACTCCCGTTCTAGATTAGGGCTGCGCTCCCTCCTTCTTAAGGATTTTATTTTAAAAAAAGAAACAGCATTTTTCTCGATTTCTGAAAGAGAAAAAGAAGGTAAAGCAGATCAAAGCATTGCCATCCAAAAAGCGCAAAATTTTTACGACCGGATCTTGGATGGATATGGGGATGATTCAATTGGTGAACTCGGTGGTGCTCACTTGGCCATCGAACAGGTCTCTATGATTGCTGCCAAAGCCATTGAAGAGTGTCGTATCGGTGGTTCTCCACTGGAAAAGTCTACCCGCTACATCTATTTTGACCAAAAATACAAGGGGGACTACCTCTTTTACCGTGAACCCACGCTTATGGCCTCTAACCATCGAACCATGTTTGTCGAAACATGCAACCGTTTATTTGAAACATACACCGCGCTTGCTTTTCAATTAACCGAGCAGATGAAAAGCAAGTTTCCCCCACAAACTACTGCCCCCAAGGGGGCTTACACTGCCGCACTCCGCGCTAAGGTGCTCGACTGTTTGCGAGGGCTACTTCCCGCCAGCAGTTTGACAAATATGGGACTGTACGGCAATGGGCGTTTCTTTGAAACAATGATTCAAAAACTCAACTGCCACAATTTATTGGAGATTAAACAGGTTGCCCAAGCCAGCCAAAGAGAATTATCCAAGGTGATCCCTTCTTTTATTCGTCGCTCAGAATATACACACGAATACCAACGCACTTTTGCTCAATTTTGCAAAAAATCGAATGGGGAAATGCGCTCACTTGCTTCAGAGTACACAACCAACCGTGATGCTTCTCATCGAAACAAAGCGGTGCGTCTCATTGACTATGACACACAAGCTCCAATCAAGGTTGGAGCAGCGTTGCTCTTCGGACATACGCAATCTAGTTTGTTTGACTTACAAGAATTGTGTCGCCATCTTCCACGCGAAGAGCTCGAGCGCATCCTCGAAGCGGCTTGTACCTATCGACAGAATCGCAGACATAAATCTCCGCGTGCACTAGAACATGCCACGTTCACTTTTGAAATCGTTGCCGACTTTGGTGTCTATCGAGATTTGCAGCGCCATCGCATCCTGACCCAAGAACGGCAGCTACTATCTTGTGATCAGGGATACTTTATTCCAGAAGAGATCATCAACACCCACATGGAAAAACCTTATCGGGATGCCATGGACCACGCCCGAAATGGCTATGAAGCTATGCGGGAAGAATTCCCCGAACAGGCGCAATACATCATGCCCATGGCCTACCACGTCCGTTGGTATTTCCACATTAACTTACGGTCTTTGCAATGGCTATGCGAGTTGCGCTCATCAGCCGCAGGGCACCCTTCTTATCGCTACATTGCTCAAGAAATGTCAAAACAAGTCTCACACCTGTTTCCAGAATTTCAAAGATTTTTTAAATTCGTCGACTACGATGGATACTCTTTGGGTCGTTTAGAACAAGAGCAACGGATTTTAGAGAAAATCAAGAAATAGGCAGCCTCTGCCCTTCTTAAAAAAGGTCTCATCTTGCAATTTTAATCCTAGCCATTTACCATCTTAACCCTATGACAGTGAACCGTTTTTTGGGTGGCGTCCTGCTCGTTGCCGGGACAACAGTTGGAGCGGGGATGCTGGCTTTGCCTGTCATGACCTCGTTTGTCGGCTTGGTCCCTTCAGTTGTGATCTTCGTAGTATGCTGGCTCGTCATGCTTGCATCGGCTCTTTTCTTGCTCGATGTCAACTTTTCTATCCAAGGGGAAGTCAACTTGATTTCCATGGCTCGCTCTACTCTCGGCACATGGGGCCAGGGTGTGAGCTGGGCGGTTTACCTTCTCTTACTCTACCTGCTCACCGCCGCGTACATCTCAGCTGGTACGCCCCTGTTTCAAATGGCTGTTCTCTCTTTGACTCATTATCAAATTCCCATTTATTTGGCCTACTTCGTCTTGCCCGCATTTTTCGGAATATTTATCTACTTTGGACTCTCTTTTGTGGATATTTTAAATCGATTTTTGATGCTGGGTCTCCTGATTTCCTATCTCCTACTCGTTGGATCTTTGCCCAAAGAAATGGAAGAAACCTTACTCTTTCGCGCGGACTGGCGCCCCATTTTCATCGCTCTGCCCGTCGTCATCACCTCATTTGGCTACCATATCATCATTCCCAGCTTGAAAGGGTACATGCACCAAAATAAAAAACAGCTCAGATATGTCTTGATCATTGGTAGTCTTTTCCCCCTCATGATTTATATTGCATGGCAAACAATCACCCTTGGAATCATTCCGCTTGAGGGGAAGTTTGGCCTTGCAGAGGCTTGGAAGCAGGGAGTTCCAGTCACGCAACCCCTTGCGCGCATTTTGCAGCATCGCTGGTTAAAAATGGGGACCCATTTTTTCTCATTTTTCGCAATCGTTACCTCTTTTTTGGGTGTGTCACTGAGCCTATCCGATTTTTTAAAAGACGGTCTTAAACTCAAAAATACATTGAAAAGCCGTCTGCTTGCTAGCTTGTTGACTTTTGTACCCCCACTCGTTTTTGTCTTCACTTATCAAAGGGGGTTCATCGTCGCACTCGAATATGCCGCATCTCTCATTGCGATTCTGCTCATCTTGTTGCCCACACTCATGGCATGGCATTTAAACAAGCCGAAATTATATCAAACATGGTGTGGACGGTTGCTTTTGATTTTTACAGCTCTGTTCGCATTTTTCGTTGTGATCGTCAACTTTTGCAACCAATGGGGTTATTTCGACCCTCTCATTTCTCGCTATGTCGGTGTTTAAAATCAAGAGCTCTTTCACTCCCCAAGGGGATCAACCCGAAGCCATCGAACGTCTATCTCGAGGAATTACAAGTGGTAAAAAAGCGCAAGTGTTGCTCGGAATTACCGGATCGGGGAAAACCTTTACGATGGCAAAAGTAATTGAAAAAACGCAAAAGCAGACCCTTGTTTTAGCTCACAATAAAACATTAGCTGCTCAGCTTTACCAAGAACTCAAAGCTCTTTTCCCGGATAATGCTGTCGAATACTTCGTTTCTTACTATGATTACTATCAGCCAGAAGCTTATGTTCCTCGCACTGACACTTACATTGAAAAAGATCTGTCGATCAACGAGCGTATTGACAGACTCCGCCTCAAGGCAACGTGTGCGCTACTAGAGCGATTTGATGTGATCATCGTGGCATCAGTATCTTGCATCTACGGTCTGGGTATGCCCGAACATTTTAGCAAAATGAAGTTGAATTTGACGGTAGGAAAGATGTTCAGACGGGATGATGTCCTTTTACATCTCGTCGCACTCCAATACAGCCGTAATGACTATGAACTTTCTCGAACCCATTTCCGAGTGCGAGGAGATATTCTGGAAATCGTCCCAGCCTATGAAGAAGATATTGCCTACCGAATTGAGTTTTTTGGAGATGAGATCGAGAGGATGTCCAAGATTAACCCTTTAACTGGGAAAGTAATCTGTCGTGTCAATACAATTTCTATTTATCCAGGTTCGCATCACGTCACTCCAGAGGAGATCCGTCTCAATGCCATTGAGACGATTCGCGCAGAGCTCAAAGAACGCATTGCGCATTTTGGCCTTGAAAATCTCTTGGTCGAAAAACAACGTATTGAGCAACGCACCCAATACGATCTCGAAATGATCAAAGAGATTGGCTACTGCAAGGGAATCGAAAATTACTCCCGTCACTTTGCCCAGAGGCTAGCTGGCCAACCTCCTGCCTGTTTACTCAATTACTTCGCCGACGACTTTTTACTGTTTGTTGATGAATCCCATCAAACGCTCCCACAAATTCATGCGATGTATAACGGAGACCGCGCTCGAAAAAAATCGCTCATCGATTTTGGGTTCCGCCTACCTTCCGCTTACGACAACCGTCCCCTCAAATTTGAAGAGTTCTATCTGCAAATCAACCAGGTTATTTTTGTCTCCGCAACTCCCGGTCGTTGGGAAATGGAGCAATCTCACGGAGAGATTGTAGAGCAGATCATTCGTCCCACAGGACTGCTCGATCCGATAATCGAACTGCGCCCCGCTACCCATCAAGTGGACGATGTCCTCGAAGAAATTCGGATTGAAACTCAGAGAGGAAATCGAGTATTGGTGACGACACTGACCAAAAAACTAGCTGAAGATTTAACCCAATACCTCAAAGAAATCAACGTAAAAGCGAAATATCTCCATTCCGATATTGACACCCTCGAGAGGGTCGTGATTATCCAAGAATTAAGGGAAGGTTTATTTGATGTCTTAGTTGGCATCAACCTCTTGAGAGAGGGGCTCGATATCCCCGAAGTGTCACTAGTGACCATCTTAGATGCTGACAAAGAAGGGTTTTTGAGAAGTGAAACCTCACTCATTCAAACTTGTGGACGCGCTGCGCGCAACGTTCAAGGACGTGTGATTATGTATGCTGATAAAAAAACAAAGTCCATTCAAAAAACAATGGAAATTACAAAAAATCGTCGTCAAACGCAAGAAAGTTACAACCGTCAGCACGGCATTGTTCCACAGACGGTTCATAAAAACATCAGATCAGACTTCGCAAAGTCGTTTCCCAAAGAGAAGACTGTGGATCGAGAAAAAGCTTCAAATACTTTTGATCCAAAACACATCCAAGACAAAATTCAAGAGTGCGAGAAGTCGATGAAGCGCGCGGCCAAAGCTTTTCGTTTTGAGGAGGCCGCACGTCTTCGAAACCTCATGAAATACTACGAAAATCTCTCTATACTCGAAGATCATCCACTATGAAATACCCAAAATAAAAGTAGGCGGTCCTTCTACTATTTTTGACTTATCTGAAAAAGACAAAGTACTGCCTTCTGAAGCGAAGGACGGGTGATGGTCAAATCCTCCGGTTTTATCCTGGGCGAGGGGGAAACCCCACCCGTTGAGGGGTGGGATGAAAGCTCGCCATAAGGAATAGAGAAATAGCTCGGAGACCACACCGAATTAAACTGAAGAGCTAACCTACTTTCCGGCAAATTTTCTTTTGAGTGAGTGGCTTAGCCACTCTTCAGGAATCCCCTGGCTTTGGGCCAGGGGATTTGCGTCGCGTCATATGTAGGAGGCAGTGCAGTCACACTATTGCACAGCTCGGAGAACCCTGTTCAACGCCGTGTTGAATGGCATCTTTAAGGCCTGGAAGTTGCGCTTTGACGAAATCGTCAGCGGTAGCTTTGAGCCTGTCAATGACTGGAACAGCTATTTTCAAAAGAATTTTTCCAACTACTACGCAAAATTTTTCCCTGGCCGGGGGAAAAAACAGGATGAAAAGGGTTCCTCCAACCGCTGCTATGATGGAGAGGTCACGTGTGAACTTGACTCCTTCAAAAGCTTGTCTTAAAAAATTTTGAAAAAAGCCGATGGCCTCATCTTTTTTAATTGCAACTAGTTTTCCATCTTTATCTATTCCGGTGATTACTCTTGCTTCTTCTAGCAATTTTGTGGTTTCTTCAATGGTTTTTTCATCTTTAGAAACAACTTGGTAAGGGTTAGATAGAGAGTTTTCTAGCATTTTTTTGATTTCTTCAGTTTTACAATCGACCTTGAGAATGGCGGATTCAAGGGCTTTTAGCCGCGCGTCCAGGTCACAAACAACCTGGGAAGAGGTAGGTGGAATCTCTTCTGCTCGTTTCCACCCTTGCCAGGCTTCATTTGTCTTTTGATCTGTTGGGGTCATTGGGGCCTGGTCTTGACAAACCGCGGCATTGATTTTGTCTGGTGAAAATACGGAATTTGTTGGAGCAGTCATAATTAAAAATCTTTTTGTGTGTAATTTATTTTTTAATCGAAAGAAAAAATGTATCATTAAAAATTGTTTCGTTCAAGCAGAAATAATTACCTTTTTTTGATTTCGCGCGCTCCCAAGACTCGCAAAGCGGCTATGCTTGGGAAGCAAAAACCTTGTACGCGGTCCAAAAAATCACGTTCCTCAATAGACATTGAGATCTTCTGGCACCTCTCGTCCAAGGCACAATGCTCCTCGTCGTAGTGCTCCTCATCCAAAAAAATCAAATCCATCATCTTGAGGGACCTATTGAGATCTCTTTTTCCATGATTTTTGTTGCTCGAGCACCTGTTTCTGTACGGTCTCGAGTTCTTTTTGTTTTGCAATTTCTTTGGCCTCCATTCCCACCGCTTTCTCAAAAGACTTCCTCTGATCCTGTCGCTCACACCCACCTGGACAAAACCTCTCGAGGCATCGATCGATGGCCAAATCCCTGATCTCCTGTTGAGCGGGACTTTTGATGTCGGTGGCGAGGTGTTGTGTGTTGCTGCGGACGGTCTCCTTGATATGCAAAATCTTACTCATGCTAGGAGATGTCCCGTACTTGGCCTCATGTAGGTGTACTTGATGGGCCGCTCTCTTCGCGAGATCTCCCGATGCGTTGATGTCGGGATCAGAGATGACCTTGTCGCGGGAAAGCCCACCCGTTCAGGGGTGGGATGAAAGCTCGCCATAAGAAATAGATTGGAGACCACGGCGAACTGACCTGAAGAGCTAATCTGCTTTCTGGCACACTTTCTTTTGAATGCGTGGACTAAAAATGGTAAAATGCTTGTATGAAGCAAAGAAAATCGTTTGTGTTCAGACTCCGGCCTACTAGTAAACAAAAGCGGATTCTGCAGGAGCAGTTAGACGAGTATCGGTGGCTATACAACGAGTTTTTGGAGCAACAAAAGCTTTCATTAGAAGAGCTCGGCCAATCCCTAACGAAGGTGGAGGATGCTTACTAGGAAGACGGAACTTGTTACACAACCCAAACATGCAACAATTGCGGCGAAGTAGAGAAAAAACCAATGTCTCAAAGACAGCATTGTTGCAAGTATTGCGGATACAAGGCTCACAGAGATCACAACGCGTCTCTAAAGTATTCTGGCCCTCGGACTAGATGGCCTTAAGTAGAGCAGCCTCCGCCTTTAGGCGAGGGAGTAGTCACGGATACAGTGGATGATTCCTAAAAAACTTCATGTTACTTTTGGCACCAAAGATTTGCCACTGGTTTACCGAGATAATCTAGCTAAATGGAAGCACATATGTCCAGATTGGCAGCATTGCTTCTACACAGACGAGGATGTCTATCTGTTTTTTAAGACCCACTTCCCCCATTACTACCAAGAGCTATTTAAAATTCCCTATAAAGTCATTCTCGCCGATTGCTTCCGCTATGCAGTTTTGTGTATCTATGGTGGACTTTACACAGATATTGATACCTTTCCCCTGAAAGAGATCCCCGAAGAGTGGCTTGCCTATGGGTGTGTTCTGGGATATGAGTATCAACCTTCAAAATTTCCCGAGTTATTTAGGCCTGTGAGGGGGCAGAAAGCAACAATCTGCCAGTGGACCTTACTCGGAGAGCCAAACTATTTGCTTTATCACAAAGCTCTCGAAGAGGCCTTCCGTCGTTTAAAAGATCTAAATTATCAATTAAAAACAGTGTCTCATGTTTTGAGAACAACCGGACCTTATATGGTCACAGACATTTTTGAGCACTATCAACACCAAAAAGAGCTCCTTTTATTAGATGCCGATTACTTTGGCTGCTGCGTACAAAAACACTTTTTGCCCACCGAGCGCAGCGTCATCTATCATCAGTATCACGGGGCCAATCGTTGGATGATGGAACTGAGATTACCTCACTTGGATTTTGGTTATCGCAAGCGGTGAACAAGCACACCTAATCCGCTATGAATTGAGAGTCAAAAATTCTAAAGAGAGTAGAGGACGTTTCCATCTATCCCCTTTCTGTCCTCCCCTACGGACTCTCTTTTTGATTGAGACACACCTCACCTCGCACTGTTCCTCCCTCATGAGTTGGTGCAACAATGTAAGTGGAAAATGATGCTTTAATAACAAAAGACAGGGCGTATTGCCTTTGCTCATTTCGTCTTGGATTGTCCGTATGAGCAAATGAAGGCAAGTTTGATCCAATCTATTTAAGTGGATCACATGAATAGAAGAAAATGGCACCATCAATAGATGGCGCAACTGTTTTTTACCTCTGAGAATATACACATGGAGCCTGGGATAGCTAGCACAGAGCATGTAGAGGAGAAGCGGTTTTGCTCGCTCAATAGTCAGCACAAAAGGGCATTCTCTTTTTGGAAGTTGGGGTGTTGCATCTACTTTGTAAAGGAGCTTGAGAAACAGAAGGGATAAATAACTGAAAAAATAACTAGAAAGGCCACAAGTGATCGAAGAGACGAGTAAAAAAATCAAAAATGAGGTGAGCATAAACCCTTGTGCCGCCGAAAATCCCAGGTAATTTCCAAAAAAGTAGAGGATCATGGGAGCAAAGAGAACACCGGAAAAACTCAAAAAATTGGAAGCAGCAACGATTTGTCCTCGGTTCTGGTCGGGGCTATAGGTCTGAACATAGGAGTTAAGGGGAACGATATAAAGACCACCACACACCCCGATGAGAAAAAGCATTACCAAAATGGGGAAGAGATGCGTGAGGAAAGAAAAAATGAAAAAAGCAAGCGCAAGCATCATGCCGGAGAGACAAGACAAGCCTACTTCAATGCGCTTGCTAAGTAAACGTCCGGCGAGCAAGGCGCCACAGGCAATACCAACGGCTGTGAGCAAAAAAAGGTATCCTCCACCTACTTCGTCCATGTGCAACGTTTGAATGGCATAAGGAACCACGTTAAGTTGAAAATAGGCTCCGATGAAGAGAAAAGAAGAAGAACCCAGAATGGCACTTAACAAGTAGGGAATTGTTTTGGCGTGTTTTAAATTGCGGTAAATCTCAGAGAAAAAAAGGGGACTAATGATCCGCTTGGAACGCTTGGGCTCAGTGTATGGGATGAAAAGGGATGAGACAAATCCCCCAATCGCAATAACTGTGCAGACGCAAGCTGTCAGTGCAAAATGACGTTTGGTGACCTGCGTCAAAAATGAGGCTAAAAATGTGCCGAATATGATCCCCAGATAGGTAAACGAGGTAATAGATCCATTTGCTTTGGCAATCCCTCTTACGGAGCTGATGAGTTCGGGGATGATGCTATATTTGGGTGGGCTAAAAAAGGCGCTTTGTAATGAGAGTAGAAAGAGAAGTGTATAACTAGCCCATTCAACTTGGAAAAAAAATGCGATAATTCCCAGTCCCATGATGAGCACTTCAGTGAATTTAAAAAAAACAATCAAACGTTGTTTGCTGAACCGATCTGCTAGCACGCCCGCTACAGAGGAAAATAGTAGGAAAGGAACAACATAGATGACCCCCACCCAAAAGAGGATCTCATTTGAGTGTGTGACTCCTTTTAAATGAATAAAGAGAAAGACGATAAGAAATTTAAAAGCATTATCATTAATGACGCCGAGAAATTGAGCTCCGTTTAAGAAATGAAGAGCATGCCGCTGAAAAAAGGGCCCGTTTTGATATTGCCCAAAATCGAGGTGGGAAAAATAGTTTTTACATTTTCGCAGAAGATGATTTAGAAGCGAATGTGTCAGCGATAAGTTCATCTCACCTTGCTTTTCATTTTTCTTGTCGTTTAGTAGGATGTTTGAATATGAAACCTACTGTTCACGTCAGTAATCATTTCAAATCTTTGCGTCAGCAGCTCGCTCGAACACTGTTTTCCTCAAAAGCCCCTTCATTTCAGAAAAAAATTCTGATCTTGCCCGATCTTAGGAAAAAACATGAACTCATGCGGGAGTTTTTAAAAGAAGTGGATGTCGTGTTGGGATTAGATGTTATGGAGCTAGAGGCAGGCCTTGCATTTTTGACCCGCTCCTTAACCGGTGAAACACTCAACTTACCTCCTCTCGGACTCCTAGCCCTCCACATTTTCCCATTTATTGAAAAATCTTGCACGGAAAAAAATGCATATCATTTCGCAAAAGCTCTGGCAGTGCAATTTTTGAGATACGGGAATTTTGGTGGTCAAAGGCTTTCCAAATGGGAAAATGAGAAGGGATGGCAACAAACCATCTGGAAAGCAGTCTTCTCAAAGTGGGATCCTCCTTCTAAGTTGCTCGATCTCCACGTGGACAAGGTAGAGGAAATATGTGAGGTCCATTTGTATCACTTTCCCTTTTTGCCCATGATATACCATCAATTTTTCGAAAAAGCATCTCTTTTTTGCCCCGTGCATTACTATCAGTTTTCCCCTTGTATGGAATTTTGGACCGATATCTCTTCTGAGAAAGTGCGGCTTTATTTGGAAAATAAGGTAAACGCAAAGGTGCGAAAAGAGTGGAGCTCTTATTTGGGGAATCGCCCCCTTTTGCTTGCCCATTTCGGGGCGCTTGCGAAGCAAACGTTTCGTTTTTTTGAAGAAGCTGATTTTCCTTTGAAAGAGAGTTATGTCTCTCCTGGAACATCGACCATGCTCCACCAAATTCAACGCCAAATCCTTCACTATGGCAAGAAACCGGATTTAACACGAGATCATTCATTGACTCTGCATGCGGTAACGTCGAGGCAGCGAGAGGTGGAGGTGCTCTACACTAATCTTCTTTCTCTCGATTTCAATCCATCACAGATTCGAGTGTATGCTCCGGATATCTCGACTTATGCACCTTGGATTTCCCTTATATTTGACACGCAAGAGTCCCATTTCCCCTTTTCTATTTCAGATTTACCCAAAGATGAAGGCTCTCCTCTGATCTGCGCTTTTATTCAGTTGCTTGATTTAAACAATCAACGCTTTTCGCTCAGAGCTGTTCTAGAGCTGTTCATGTGTCCGTCGCTGCGACGAAAATTTTCCTTAGAAGAGGGAGAGATACGAGATTTTAAAATTTGGATGCAAGAGGGAGGAGTCAAATGGGGGGTTGACTCTCAACATCGCCAAGATTTTTTCTCGGGGAGGGAGGTAATAGAAAAAGGGGAAAGCGGCACTTGGGAAGGTGTTTTTCACGCGATTTTGACGAGTTTTGCAAAATTGCCCAAACAGCCTCCTTTGTGGGGGCGGACTATATTAGATTTTTCACAGGCCCAGACGTTTGGAAAATGTGTGTCAGTGGTGCGTGCCTTGCGAGAGGACCTCGATTTTTTGGGGAAGGGCTTCTTCTCTTTAAGTGAATGGAGTCAGCACTTGCGCTATTTGCTCAACCGTTATTTTAAGCCAGATGAACAAGAGCTCGTCACTTTTAGCTGGATGGAAGAAAAAATAAAACGTCTCGACATGGACTTCGCGCCCACAGATTCTTATGGATTTTATCCGGTCGCTACCTATCTCAAAGCTGCTTTTCAGAAAAAAAGCTACAGCAGAGGGGAGTCGCAAGTCGAGATGCTTCGTTTTTCTTCTCTAAAATTGGGTGCTTTAGATGATGCCTGTGTGATTTGTTTGCTCGGCCTCGATGAACATCAGTTCCCCCGATCTGAACCGAGGAGGTCTCTTCAAGAGTTTGAAATGCAAGAGCACCCTTGTGCTCAGGCAGAAGATCGTCATCTCTTTTTAGAAGCTCTTTTTGCAGCAAACAGGCGATTGATCTTAAGTTATGTATCTGTAAATGAAAAAGATGGGAAAGAGCAACACGTCTCCCCAATTGTTCAAGAGCTTCTCGATTTTATTCATCCAGTGACCATAATCTGTAAGCATCCTCCCTTTTCTTTCCATAAAGACTACTTTAAACAGCCTAGTTATGCTTCTCAAAGCGCATTTTTAATGGCGAAACAGTATTATGCACCCGAGAGGCGAAACACGCCATTGATCCCAGAATTTCTATCTGCAGGTGCATTGCCTGAACATGGCAACGAAAACCTTGAGCTGTCTTCTATGGATCTCGAGCGTTTTGCAAAACATCCCCTCCGCTTTTATCTCAACCGGATCTTACGCCTCTATCTTCAGTATGAAGACGTAGACGATGCATTTTATCTGTCCCGTCTCAATCAATTCCTTTTACAAGAAAGAGCCTATACCTCCACATTTGATCAAGCATTTCAAGAGGCAGAACTTGGTGGGCGTCTTCCTTTGGGGCGATTTAAAGAAGTAGCTAAATATGCCATGCACCAAAAGGCACAAAAAATGCAACCACGCCAAGATTCTATCTGTCTATCACTTGCTTTAGAGGTCCCCCTAGGGTGTCATCGTTTTGCAAAGATCAAAGGATCCCTGTTTGATGTCACAAGGGAAGGCATGCTCTTCCACGGCAAAAAGAGCATGTTGGACCTTCTAAAAATTTGGCCCCTTTATCTATCCCACGCCTATCAGACCAAGCAAAACACTCTTATTTTCACACAAACGGGTGAAAGGCTTACCCTGCAAGATCCCGAAGGGGCTTTGAGTGCTTATCTGATCTATTATGAAAAAGCGCAACGCACACCCTCTCCCTTTTTGCCCAGATGGGCCGATATTTTTCTCAATAAAGATCCTGAGCAGCTCGCAAAGAAAATTCAAACTGAGAAAGATCCTTACGTTCGGTGGATTTTTAGGCCGCATACATATGATCCCGTTGCTATTTTCGACACATGGCTCCCCTTGCTTCAGACGACTTTTTACCCCCTTGAGCGGATGTTGTCTTGAAACAATTTGACTGTTTGCGGCCCGGACTCAATATTGAAGGCTATCATAGCCTTGAAGCTTCGGCGGGGACGGGAAAGACGTTTGCGATTCAGCATCTCGTCGCCAGATTTATCCTGGAAAACGTGAAAATCGATGAAATCTTAGTTGTGACTTTTACAAAAGCGTCTACGAGGGAGCTTAAATCTCGCATTCGCTCTAATTTGGCCTCTCTTTTTGAGCAGCAGCCCGCCTACCTCTCTTCTCTTTCTTCGGATGAAAAAATTGCTGCTCAAGGTGCTGTAGCAGAGGCATTGGCCTGTTTTGATCGATCTCATATCTTCACCATCCACGGTTTTTGTCAGCGCATGCTACTTGAGCATGGTTTTGAATTGGGATTGGGAGCATTTTCTCCCGATGCTGAGGAAATAGAAAATCAATCCCGTCTCATACAAGAAATTACCGATGTTCTTCATACTTCTCTGCCTCCATCAGAGTATTCAACTAAACAACTCGCCGTCTTGATGGATGAGTGCAACCACGATAAAGATATTCTTGTCAAAAAAGTGCTGCATCTGATTGAGTCCAAAAAAGAGTGTCTAAACCTTCCCGACTACACCGCTTCTCGCCACCAATTTCTCACTTTCGAATGTGAAAAGCCTCCAATTGAGACTGTTTTGCAGTTAGCCCCTGCCTTTCTATACGTTTGCGATAGGCAAAAAAAACTAAAAAAAAGGTTCCTGGAGCAATATCAAGCATTTCTTGCAAAAGATTTTGATGCCCTGCTCACCCACCCTTCCCTTTTTGCATTTTTTAGAAAAGACAACCGCTCGAAAAGAGCTTTCAAAGAGGAGATGCTCCGCCCTTTGTATGTCCTCGGTGAAGTGCTCCACCCTTTGATCAGAGAGGCCTTTGATCCGAGGTATACGTTGATGCGGATAGCGAAAAAGATCGAGTCTCATATCAAAACCAGCGCATGTGCACATGATATTTTATCTCCCGATGATCTTCTCATTCAGATGAAAACAGCTCTCGCGAACGCAGTTTTTCATTTGAAGGTGCGCAGTCGTTATCAAGTCGTTATCATAGATGAATTTCAAGACACTGATCCCGATCAGTGGGCCATTTTTAAGAGTCTGTTTGTTGATAAACCCGTTCGAGCTTTTTATTTGGTCGCAGATCCAAAGCAGTCGATTTATGGCTTTAGAAGTGCCGATTTAAATACTTATTTTCAAGCTAAAAGCTCTATGGATCAAACAGCGCATCTCACCACTAATTACAGATGCCACCCACACCTTCTAAGGTCTTTAAACCTACTTTTTTCGAAACAATCTCGATTTCCTTATACACCTGTCGAGCCCCCTGTGAATGCTTTGAATTTCTGTTTAGAAGATGGGAAGAATGCACTTCATTTTTTCACAGCTACCCTTTCTAAAAACAAAACACGCTCTCCCTCCTCTTCTTCTCATCTTGAAACTGCTTTTTTTTTCCCTTTTATTGCTCGTGAAATCACATCGCTTGTAAATGAAGGAAAAGCCTCGTTTAAAGATTTTGCCATTCTGGTGAAAGATCGTTTTCAGGCCGCTAGAATCACCTCTTTTCTCGAAAAACTCAACATTCCCTTGCGATCAAAAAGTGGTGAATCTCTCAGAACAACGCTGGCTTTTTCTTTCATGGAGTCTTTGCTTAAAGCACTGATCGACCCTAAAAAAGTGCGTCCACTGCTCGCACATCCCCTCTACCAGTTTACCCATCACGAGATCAGAGAAGGCCCAAACGCCGAAATAGTTGCCTTTCTGAATGGGCAAAAAGGGCAGCCTTTTCACAGAATGATACAAAGCGTTTTGCATTATCACTGGAAACCTGATCACACCTTAATCGAGCTCGTAGTGCAAAACGGCAGACTTGATACCTATAGTGACTTAATGCAAATAGTTGAGATGCTCTTAAAAAGAGGAAAGGAGGCCTCTTTTGAACAGCTTTTAGATGATCTCATGGATGTGCCAGACACACGGGAATACTGCCGCTCTCCTCTTGCAGATGAAAATGCTGTGATCATCATGACGATTCATGCGAGCAAAGGACTAGAGTTTCCCATTGTTTTTGCTCTCGGATTGATACAGCGCAACAATGCGCGCCGAGAATTCATCCACTACCAAAACAAATGGCGCATTTTTTCTGCGCAGTGTGCAGCTTGTCAAGCTACTTTGCAACGTCAGGAAGAGGAGAAAATCAGACAACTTTACGTCGCAATGACTCGAGCAAAAAGGCGTCTTTATGTCCCCGTGTTAAAAGACCACGAGATTCCCCTTTCCGGCGCAGCGTCTCCCTTAGAATTGTTTTTAAGTGACCTGCCATCTCTAGATGAGTTAATCCCCACAATTGGCGCAACTCAAACAGTGCTTGAGCCACAACTCGTCCACCCTTTTTGCGCAGCTACGCCTGTGATTCACCCACCCCTTGTCAAACAAAAACATAGTCCCCGTTTGGGCATTTATTCCTTCTCAAGCTTCAATCAGAGTAATTCACGCTTTTTTGCTTACAAGACCATCAATTCCACAGAATCTCTACCCAGAGGAATAGAAACCGGCCTATTTTTTCACTCCCTCTTGGAAAAAATCGTAAGACAAAAACTGACCCATCCCTATCGTAGTTCACGCATTCATTCTTTGATTAAAACAGCTGTTTTACAGACAAAACTTTCTCCCTACCTCCCCGAAATCAAAGATTTGATCTACTTGGCCTTTCACTCCCCTCTCGATGGTTTTTGTATCGCTGATATTCCTCCACATCATCTCCATACCGAAGTCGAGTTTTTTTATATCGATACTCCAAACGCACATGTTAAAGGATTTATTGATCTGATTTTTTTATACAATAAGGCCTACTACATTTTGGATTGGAAGATGCACGATCTTCCCGACTATACTTTAGCTGGGCTCCGTAAGGTAATGGAACAAAGTGGATATTTTCTGCAAGCAAGTATCTACACACAGGCTCTGCGGCGCTACTTGACTCTTCAAGCAGATCCCTATCCAATTGCAGGGTGTTACTATTTGTTTCTCCGCGGCCTTGCTCGAGCTCGAAGTTTTTATTTCATTCCAGAAAGTGGGTCGAAAGCGATCTCCTTACTCCATGAGGCACCCACATTTCTCGCGAAGCCTTAAAAGGGGTGGTGCCATCCTTTTTTCAGTGTCTTTCTTTGCCACCTAAAAAGGGCCTTGCAATGAAGGATCGGGGACATCGAGAGGTCCATCGCTGCGATAATCGAGAATTTCTTCTAGCACACGCTGCGCTTTGGAAGGGAGCTTGAGCATGCGAAAAACTTCCAGAGTGATCATTTTTGCCGTTGGGTAGTAGTGGTTGGCAAGTGCCCAGCTCGTTGGGTTATTTCGATCTGGGTAGGTGATGCGAACAGGAGCGGCTTTTAAGTAATGAAAGGCCTCTTCGACCAAGGTGGCCACGATCTCTGAGGCGAATCCACATGTTTTCCAATCACCGTCGACGATGAGAACGCGACCTGTCCGACGGATGGATTTGATCAGAGTTTCCCTATCAAAAGGTCTGATGGAACGCATGTCGATCACCTCAGCGGAGATTTTCTCATCTGCAAGAAGGTGAGCTGCTTCAATTGTTTCTAGGGTCATGTAGGAACAAGCGATTAAAGTCAGGTCATTGCCCTCTCGGAGTATGTTTGCCTGTCCTATCGGTATGAGAGTAATTTGTTCTGGAGTAGGACCATAGGTTTCGTATAGCCATCGATGCTCCATAAAGATGACGGGATTATTATCTCGGCTGGCAGACCAAAGTAGCCCTTTTGCGTCGGCAGCTGTTGCAGGCATGACGACTTTAATACCGGGGATATGAGCAAACAGACTATGCAAAGACTGGGAGTGTTGCGCTCCTTGTCCCCACCCCCTTCCTATAACCATGCGGACAACGAGGGGCACTTTGGATTGACCTGCCGATATGTAGTTCCATTTGGCCGCGTTATTGATCAACTGATCCAAGGCACGCAAAAAAAAATCCACCCGGTAAAAGCAGAGAATGGGTCGCATACCAGCTAGAGCACTCCCAATGGCCATGCCCATCACTGCATTTTCTGAAAAAGGCATATTCAGCACTTTTTCATTGCCAAATTTTTCTTGAAGCCCCTTGACCGTTCCATAGATCCCCCCTGAATCGGTGGCGCCCTGCCCCATCAAATAGACAGTAGGATCGGCTTCCATGATCTGTATGGTTGCATCCAAGATGGCATCTTTATACTTTTGTTCTTTCATTTTACTCTCAATCTGCGTATAGCTTCTCATCATCCAGATCAAAAATAGGAAAACGACTCGCGCGCGCAAAAGCAAAGCTCTCATCAACTTCAGAGGCAATTTTTTCTTCCATTTTTCCCAATTCGTGGAGAGAGAGCGCCTCCAAACTTAGAAGATGTTTTCGAGACAGTTCAATAGGGCAATGGCTTTGCCAAACCACACCTTTTTTATCGAAGTAGTGATCAAGATCTACGCTACGGCTTGTGATATGCTCGCATAGGCGATAAGTTTTGAATTCAATAAACGCAGGTTTTTTCTTTTCTCGGATGTGGTCAATAGCTTTTTTAGTCACTTCATAGGCTTCCTCAATCCGATTCTCATGGCTATCCAAAGCAAAAATGCCGTGCGCTTTAGCAACCTTAAAAGGGATGCGCTTTTTTATTCGGCGGCTACTAGTAGGTGCAGAAACCGGATCAGAGTTGTTTTCACAGATGAAGAGTAGGGCGAGATTGTGCAGAGCTGCAAAGTGCAGTGTTTCGGTGAAGACACCCTCTTCAGTGGCACCTTCTCCAAAAAAAGAACAGCAAACAGACGAAAGGCCTTTTATCCGATGGGCAAAGGCGAAACCGGCTGCTAGAGGAATACTTCCCGCAGCGAGGGGGCTGGACCCTTGAAACCCAATGTCGAGATCGATCAAATGCATCGAACCCCCTCGCCCCTTTGTGCAACCATTGTGCTTACCATGAAGTTCGGCGATCATCTTGCGTAGATCTCCTCCCTTTGCCAAATAGTGGGCATGACAGCGGTGATTGCTAAACACGACATCATCTGTTTGTAAATGGGAGCACACTCCGACGGCGATGGCTTCTTGACCAATGCTAAGGTGAATTGGACACCGCATTCTTTGTTCTTTGTACCGGAGATGAATCGCTTCTTCGATCCGCCGAATGCGCAGCATCTGGTAAAACAATGAGAGGTGAAGGTCTCGATCCATCAGTGCAACCTCACGCGATCTGGGGAATTGCCAATACGTGTCTTATAAGTAGGCCCATTTCGCACTCGCCTCAGCGGAGCGCACAATAAAAATCTAGCACAGCATTCGATCAAGCCACAAGGAAAAACTGTTTTAGGCTATCCTTTTCCGTATGAAAGTGGCATTCGTACATGATTGGCTCATCAATCTCGGGGGGTCTGAAAAAGTGCTCGAAGCGCTTCTGCGCATGTATCCTTCGAAAATTTACACTCTTATTGCCGATCAAAGCGCTCTTATCGGAACTTTTTTGCAAGGTCAGCAGATTGAAACCTCCTTTATTCAGAAACTCCCGAGAGCTAAGACCAAATATCGCTCTTATCTTCCTCTGTTTCCCCTTGCGGTTGAGCAGTTTGATCTATTTGATTACGATCTGGTTATTTCTAGTTCTCATTCGATCGCAAAAGGAGCACTTACACATGCAGATCAGTTGCACATCTGTTATTGTCACACACCAATGCGTTACGCATGGGATTTTTATCAACAATCTTTGCGCCGTACCAAGCTCAAAAGTGGAGTCAAGGGAGTTTTGGCAAAATGTGTTTTCCACTATTTGAGGATGTGGGACATGCACGCATCAAAAAGAGTCGACGTTTACGTAGCAAACTCCCATTGTGTAGGAAGACGCATTCAGAAGCTGTATAGACAGGCGGCGACTGTTATCTACCCACCCGTAAAGGTAGAACATTTTTCGCTTTGTGAAACGAAGGAACATTTTTATCTCACGGCGTCCCGTCTCGTCCCTGACAAAAGAGTTGAGCTCATTGTCGAGGCTTTTCAAGCACTTCCCGATCAAAAACTAGTAGTGATCGGTGAGGGTAGCGAGATGAAGAGAATCAAGAAAAAAGCAAGAAGAAATGTGGAGATTTTGGGCTATCAAAACGATGAAATTCTAAAGCAGATGTTACAAAGGGCACGAGCATTTATATGTGCTGCGGTTGAAGATTTTGGCATTTTACCTGTAGAAGCTCAATCTTGTGGTACCCCAGTGATTGCTTTTGGGAAGGGAGGGGTTCTAGAAACAGTTATTGAAGGCAAAACAGGTCTTTTTTACCCAAGACAGTGCGTTGCATCGCTTGTAGAAGCAATTCAAAAATTCGAAAGAAGGCAGGGTCAATTTGTCCCAGCAAAGATTCATGCTCACGCCCAGTCATTTTCTACAATTAGGTTTCAAAGAGAATTTGAAACATTTGTCAAGAGAAAATATGAGGAATTTATTGAGCGCTATTCATGGAAAGGGAAAGCGCCCTAAATGGCAAAAGCTCCACATAGCCGCTCGAAGAAAAATCGGGAGAGATCGCAGTCAAGCTAAAAATTTAATGGAAAAATGCCTCAAAACAGCAAAAGAGGTAAAAGCAGATGGAGGTGATGACTTAAGCCAAGGTGAGAAGAATGATTCGGTAAAGAGAAGCTACAGCCCTCCCATTCCTCCACAAAACAACGCAAGGAGAGCGATTTCCAGGATGATCATTCCTTAATCTTTATTCGCATTTTGCAACGCAGCCTTGCAGCCCCGACATTCCGATGACGATGAAGTAATACACTTTTTCTTTTACACAAAAAACTTTTTACACTAACATCCCTCTTTTCATAAACCAGAAACTTCCATTGATATAAAGGTGCACGATGCTACGCACATTTCTGATCTGTTGTCTATTTTCGGTGCCCGCTTTTTCTTACGATCATGACGCTGAGGAGCAGGCCCTCCC
>Ga0126343_10000039_pt1:0-30000 | contig 33855 bp, 19 predicted proteins | sample Cyp2metagenome_FD_92531 | JGI IMG/M metagenome (GOLD analysis project Ga0126343, IMG submission 92531) | Coral microbial communities from Lord Howe Island, Old Settlement Bay, Australia - Cyphastrea 2 metagenome | ecosystem: Host-associated > Invertebrates > Cnidaria > Coral ...
CAAAAAGTGAAACCACTCGTGTAATGGTTCGTTTAGGGTTCTAAATCAATATTCCAACCACCAGCACCCTCCTGTGTAAAGGGGGTCCGCCCCGCCCCCCCCCCCATCCCGATCAGTCGTTGTCGATTGCTATCGGTAACCTACAACTTTTTTCTTCATCGATTGATATCGATTGTTGTCGATTAATTTGGATTATCGGTTTATCGATTGACTACGCCTGGTGGAAATGGACGCTTTAGCCGGGCAGAGAGCAGCCTGCGAGGTAAACCTTTCCGCACTCTGGCCTCGCGTAAATTGGAGCGGGAGGAAAACCTCAATTGTCAATCGTAAGATAACAGTGTTCTTCTGTTTTGTTGCGGTCAATAAAGTGCTGTTGCGTTGTCGTGTGGCAGACAAATGGCATTTAGTGTGTGAAAAATAATACTTTGACTATCTCAAATCCATAGCACTGTTTTGTTTATCAATACCTCGTTAACCTTGAAACGCTCGTTACTCCTCTATTCGGCAAAATCGCCACACCCGACAGTTCGTGTGAAAAATAACATACCTCATAATTTCGAGTACATGAAGGAGGCTTCTTTTTCCAGAGTTTGCTGATTCAATCCTCTGGTACTGTTAGGTGGTCTGTATGAAAACCGAGTACTAAGGATTACCTTTGAATAGGGGGTGATTATAGGGTGTTCCATAGTTGATATAGCAGTTGGGACCAGTCGGTGTAAATATCGTTCCATGTATAACATTAACCAACTTGATCAAATACTTGACACTCGACACAGTTTGATCAGCAGAATTGTTTCAATCAGTGCCCTCCCCCACCAGTCTAACTACATTCAATGCTCAATCCTATATTTCCACATTGCAGAACGAACTGATCCAAGACAGAGGTTATCCTGTAGAGGAACATTACGTCACCACACAAGATGGCTACATTCTAAACTTGCAGCGGATTCCGCACGGTAGAAACACCATTAAAAGCGGTGGATCTCCCAAACCAGTTGTTTTTCTTCAGCATGGTTTGACCATGGATAGCACCAATTGGGTATTAAACGGACCTTCAGATAGTCTTGGTTACATCTTGGCAGACAGGGGCTTTGATGTTTGGCTTGGAAACATCCGCGGTAACAAATACTCACAGAGGCATGTAAAGCTGGACCCGAGTGAAGATGCATTCTGGGACTGGAGGTGAGTGAGCTCAAGTCAGTGTAAATCACATATTGATCCGTCGTGGAATGTACGGTGTGCAAGCTTGAATTTGAGGTCACCTATGGAAAGACACTGTCTACCTGGTGGAAGTGACAATATGCTCTCTGATTGGTTTTGAAATAGTGTCCTCTGGTGAACTTGTGAATTCGTGAGCACTTTCGTCAACTTTCAAATTTTAGGAAAACTAATCCTTTACTTTTTAAATAAACTGTATTACTGTTTTAGCCGCTGACCAAGTGAAACACTATCAGTTGCCTTCTTGAAAAAGGCACATTTCTCTCCCTGGTAAAGGATATAAGGCGTTTCGAGCTTTCGCTCTTTCTCAAAGCATAGCATTTGATTAAATATGGCAAACCCAACATCTACGTAATCACTCTGCAAAACACAAAGGACACAAGCAATCTAGAGACCCAATCAAAACTCGAAACAAATGTATGTAGCTAAGGCGCGGGAAAACGTGTTCGAACCGCTTAGGATTGGTTTGGGCTCTTCTTCTGATTGAGTGAATGAGAAAGAGGTGCGATTTTTTTGTTGAGGGGGGGGGGGAGGAGGCCTTAAGGGGGGGAAGGAGGCATTGAGCGTAGTAACGCAAAACGAAAGCAAATGCAAAATGCTATCGACACTAAAGAGAAAGCTGCTCAAGAGAAAAATAGTCCATCGTGTTAACATAACACTTAGCCTGTAAACTGCCTCTTTTTCTATAGCTGGCAAGAAATGGCTGAATATGATCTGCCAGCCATGTTGAACCATGCGTTGAACGTGAGCGGAGAGAAGCAGCTGTTTTATGTGGGTCATTCCCAGGGAACTCTGATCGGCTTTACAGGATTCTCTAGCAATCCTCAGTTGGCGAGCAAAGTGAGGATGTTTTTCGCCTTGGCTCCAGTCTATACCGTTGGATACTGCTCCGATTTCATCATCTCCGCTGCGTACGCCTTGTATCCAATAGTAGTGAGTTGCATTTTATAATATACCCTGGGCTAGAGTAAATCTTTGGGGCTCCTTATTTTTTTGTAGCCATTTTTGACCTGCGCGGAAGTAGTCCGGGTTCGGTTGCTGAACTGAATATATTTGTTGTTCTTGGTCTTCTTAGGCATTACTCTTGACTCTCATAAAAGCTTTCTCCAAACAAACAGCTGTAAGGTATTGAAGCAAAATGAAACAAATACAGTAAGAGGAACTGAGAAAGTAACCGCAGTTGACTAGCATCCTTTCCAGAGTAGGGGTGGAGGGAGGGGGGGGGAAGGGAAATGAGAAGTACAACTAGTCGCTTCTTGCCATGGAAACAGGAGTTATACAGCTGTATCGACAAGGGTTGACCCAGAAAAGCATAAAAGCGCACGCGACAATGCCGATTGGTATTATGGGTAGAAAGAGTTTGGCACTGATTGATTGAGGATCGGGGTGTTTACCAACTAGTAAAGACTAATTCATTTGCTTGTGCTGTCTCCCTCTATGTCGCTGTACCACCTAAAGCCTTATTCAAGGATCATGAACCCCCATTGCCCATAATACTTTTCGGCATTGTCGCTCAGGATTTTGTTGGGTAACCTTTCTCGAAACAGCCGTAGACCGGTCTTGGTGAGCCATTTTTATCTAGCCTCAGTTAACCTTAAGTGTTACATCGCGATTAACGTGCAAAACTTTCAGTATTCAAGGTTAGTGATGCGTTCTGAGATTACTTTACAGTACATGAGGCAGACATCTTTACTCTGAAGAAAAGACTGATCCTTGAAAAGTCAGCTACTCGAATTCACTGTAGCAGTTAATTTAGCTTTTTCAACTTCAAGTTGATTACTGTCAAAGTGTCTCACTCACGTTTGGTCATCTATATAATTTAACCTAGCAATATGACTGTCCTTCCTCCGCAGCGAGTTTTCCCGACCCTTAAAGGTGGGAAAATGATGACGAATGAGCTCATACAAATGCTGACGGAGAAGGAGGTGTGTGGTGGCGACCTTTCGGAGAAAGTCTGCTACGACTTCGCAGAAGAGTTGTTCGGATTTGACAGCGCAAACATTAACATGGTATGAACCCACTGACACGATCCTCATGATCCTTGGAGACCCAGGGTCAGGGAGAGGCGGGGTGAAGTAATCCTGGAAAATTTCGATCAAAAATATATATACAAACAAGGCGGTAACTTTGGTCGCTTCGAGGTATGCCGAATTTACGTCGTTGCGCCATAACTCAGTGCTCGTAGCTTTCCGAGGATAAGAATGGAAGCACAGCAGTATAACTGCTTTGAAAAAACTCAGGGATTAATAACTCGGCAAGAAAAGGCCGAGGTGGAACTCAAGCCACCAGGCAACATTTTTCGCACATTATGTTTTCTTCTTCAGGCTGAAACTTACAAAGAATGTACTATTTTGGGGGTTATGAAAATTTATGGTTTGAGAAAGGTGTGTATGGAAAGAGGCAGAAACATTTTACTTCATCGGTTAGAACGTTACTTTTGCTGACCGTTTCAGTTCTCTCTTTACGGAAACAACTTTTTTTCCTCTCGCTGTGATACGATAAAGATATCAGAAACCATACTACACTGCGAAAACGAGGTGAAGAATCTGACCTTTCGCTTGGCACTGCTTATACTAATCCGTACAGTTTACAAAAAGGAAATTACTCTTCCTATATTATACTTCGATCGATCGAAATATTGGAGTTGAATACTTAATATTCTAACATCATTATTTCGGATTTCTATTCAGTCCAGAGTTCCTGTCATCTTATCTCACTGGGGATCCGGCACATCGTTTAAGAACTTTGTTCACTTTGGCCAGGTGCGTATACTAGTAGATCGCCACTTGTCGGTGCTTTGATTTTTATTTCCTCTCTCTTTCGTACATTCTGTCCTGCGCCCACACCACTGCCATGAGCCAGTCTCAGTGAAATAAGCAATTTTGTGCCATTGTCTTTGAATGTCAAGATATGATATTAGCTGCGTATGAGTAGAGAGGCCCTGTTAGGGGTTTAAGGGATAAGGGATAACTGGAAAAATAATTTTAGGGATAAGGGATAACTGACTGAATAATTATAGGGATAAGGGGTAACTGAGATAATTTCGGGGACAAAAAAAAGTAGCTTTGATTTCTCAATTGTCACTCATTTCTTCACTTTTGGCGAGGATCTGCATCACCGGCCACCGATAACGAACAGTAACGGATCATTTATCAGTCCAAATTCAAGTAAGATGGGTCAGATGTCCAAGATTTGCTTCCAGGCTCTTTTATTTTATTTGGTAAACCGCTTACTTCATTGCGCGCGTGTAACACGGGTTTCACATGATCAGTCATAACTGAGAGCCCAAAGGGGGGTGGGGGGGGGGACCGCTAAACGACGCATGCCCATACAGACTTGGTCAACTGCTATTTAGCACTCTAAAACTAACTTTGCAGTTTTCAAGCTTAAGGTGGCCGAACACAATTTTCGCGAGGGTTTTTGCTGATGCAATTCAACGCGAGCACAAAAGTAAAATAAACATGCCGTCAATAGGGCGATCACTTTATTTACTCGACAACCGCACAGTGTATTGATGGCTTTAGTCTTTAATTACAAAGATATGTTAGAGAAGGTAACGATGCAAAGCACCCAGCAATTCTCAGCTTTTTCGTCAATTCGCCCTTGTCACACGGCGGCCATATTGTCCCTGGAGACCAAAAAAGCTTTCTTTTACCACGCTTAGCCTCGCCCCCACGGTTTTGACTGCGAGGTTAAGCGTGGTAAAACAAAGCTTTTTTGATCTCCCGGGACAATATGGTCGCCGTGTGACAAAGGCGAATACCGAAAGATCCCAGTTAAATGCAGCGCATGCGAAATTGCTCGAAAAATTGAGCCATATTTTTGTAAATTACATTCACACTAGTCTCATCAACTTATAGGACTGTTTTTGGTCTTAATATTTGTTGTCAGCGTTAACGATTACTGATTGCCGTTTACGTTCTGTTACAGATGGTGCTGTCAAAGAAATGTACCAAGTTCGACTATGGATATTTTGGCAATTTTAGACGTTACTTTCAGGTACTCTTGATCCTTTCTTCCCTCGTTACTTAATTTTCATTCATAATATAGATTGTTTTGCGCGTGTTAAGTCCATTTCATAAAGCAAATGAAGAAGCCTAGGCCGTGTATTACACTGTAATAAAACACATTTTAGGACACTCGAGAAATGTAAAAACACTCGCCTGCGGCTCCTGTTTTTTACATTTCCCTCGCGTTCTCAAATGCCCGTCGTGTTTTATCACACAGTATAGGTTTTCTTTATTTGTTAAATGGATCCAGGTTCCTAGTTAATGAAATCGCGCCGTTAAGAATTAAGGGCACATGTTGTTACTTCGATACTCGAAACAGGGGCTTAATAGAAAGAGGGGCTATTTAACTCTCATAAAAAAAATTAAGATGATGGGCACTGTTCCCACGGCAACGTTTGTTTACCTTTTCTCAAACTATTAACTATTCATGCTGCTCTTACCCAACCAGAGCATCGCATTCTGGTCAGGTGGATGGGTTTAGAAACCCAATGAAAAACGAGTTGAAAACACGGCCGTGTTTGAAACGATTTCAAGCACGGATGCAAATTTTCTTAATTTGCATATTGATAAAGCAAGAAAAACACTTTATTTAATAACGCATTTTACAATGTAAACTTTCAACCTAAACTGTTTACTGCCTATGTTAAATGTAACGGTACAGTTATTGAACTCTCCAAAAAAGACAGTAAAATTTTTTTAAGTTTAAATTCTCGCTCACGGCGACCTCATCTTTTGGTTCATTTTCAACCATGCTGTACACTTCCGACCTAACTGATAGTGACGTTGAAATTCCCAGTTCTAAGGCATACTAACTTATTATCCACCCCTGCATTTAACAGACTGGATACACACGTACGTTACCTCGGAATAGCGCTAGGCACACACTTTTCCTCTTCTTCGCGAATTTTAGAAGGTTCAATAGCGTACTCTGCCATTTGCTTCGCGAAGCAACGTGGTCGCTCAGAACTCACAAACAGTTAGGTAACAACTTGACATTGATGAATAATCAAAAATGGTCAGAGCAGCAATTAGGTGTTAGAATCACATTTTCACGTATTTGAATTGAGAAAACTTATTGAAATGATAATTTAAACTAATTTTCTTTTGTTGGAGAAGTGATTTCAAAACCTCGTTCTTCGTGTCTCACCGGGGTTTCAAACACTCGAAAACAACAAAAGCACTCAGCCTGCGGCCTCGCGCTTTCACCAGTTTTCTCGTGTTTGAAGCCCCTATGAAACACTCGCACTCGTTTTTGAAATATTACATAACATTTTATCCATTTGCCTTTTTTAATAATGCAGCTCGGACCTCCGGAGTACAAAGTGGAAAACATGCAAACCCCAACAGCACTTTTCTCAGGTTCAAATGACAAACTGGCAAGCCCAAAAGATGTAGAACTCCTGAAAAAGCGATTGACAAACATGAAGTACTTCAAAGAGATCGAAGGCTGGAACCACGCTGATTTCTTATTTGGCAACGATGCTCCTCAACTCCTATACTCAAAACTCCTGAATATGATGGAAACGGATCTGACTCTAGGAACAAACATGGTCGAATTTCAATTGTTTGACGAAAAATGAGCTGAGTTAATTGAATTCACCTAAATGTAAAGCTTTTTTAATGGTATTTTTTACGAGGGTGTGAAGTTAATTTTCCTATGGAATACTCTGATTTTCTTTGATTACAGTTGTATTTGACCTTGATTTGCGAAAGCTGTACCTGTATCTGCATTATGCATTTAAAACATCGGTCGCTCGATAATTATAATGCTGTGGCATTCTTTCATTGTGTTGACTCCTTTATCGTAAGATTGCTGCAACGGTAAGTAAGGGAAATGGTTATGGGGTCATCAAATTGCGAGGGGCCACAATTATATACAATCTTTCGTTTTGCGTGCTCGCACTAGGATTGAACTATGTAATCGTGCAAGGATTAAGGAAAGATTTGATTCCTATTTTGCTCTATGTACTTTAAATAAAATATTACTAATAAAAAGCAATAAAGTAAACGACGTTATTGAAGCGTCATTCATTGTTAAGAACTGTTATGGCTATCGTTGTGAATTGACTAGACCAGAAACCCTGGTGGACACCCTCCTTCCCGTTGGGCAAGGAAAAAGACTCTGGGAAGGGGGTTGGCTGGTGGGGGACTGATACGAGGCGGCACTCTCCCTGATGTTGCAAAGTAACAGCCTATGCGAGCGGTATACCATGTGGCAATGCGCATTGAATAAACACGTAATAAACACGTGTATAATTCCAAAATACGAACCCTCTGACTCGAAATAATAATACCAATTATTATTCACTCAAAAGATTTCCCCGTTTCTAATTGGTTAAATCCACACGAATAAAAATTAATTCACCATAACCAGCTGCCGCTGACTAAGAATTTTTTCATATTGAACCTATGACGTCAGAAGTGCGGCCTGCTGCAGATTATTGAACCTTTGACGTCAAGGTGACGTCAAAAGCGCAGCCCGCTGCAGATTATGAACCAATGACCGAGAAAACCTGGGGACGAGCAGGTTTTCAAGTTTGAGCGAATAAAATATTTTGAATTAATAATAAGCAATTATTGAATTCGGCTTTCGTAGGATATGAGGAGTTGTGCAGATCTCGGAGAGTGTTATGACACTCTCCTCGACCCACAGAAATCTTCATATCCTACTCAGCCTCATTAAATAATTGCTAAATACCTAATAAGTGTAAACATCATGTCCTACGTTATACGCTCTGTAACAGACCTGACGAAACCCGACATGGTGGGTAATTAAAATTTTGAACTCCATGCTCCCCCCCCCCTTTTTTTTTCTTTTGTTTGCTTTTCTTTTCTCTTTTTTTTCAAAGAATCCCTGCCCCTTTTTTTCTCCCTTGAGTAGAATTTCGTTACCCTACAAGAAAGAGTCTTCAATTTGGAGTTCCATTGTGTTCTTTTAGTTGCATGGAAAACAGGAGAAATATTTAAAAAGCAGTTCTGGGGGATATGGAACGGGACCCACTCCATGTATGAATCGCGTTTAATACCGTAACGCACCATGTTAACTAATAGCAATTTGTAACACAACACTGAATTTGTTTGATGTGCACATATGTTTTCGGGACATTACCATGTGGGCTTTACTGATTGCTTCACGTTTTGTTACAATCTATTTTACAGCGTTCATTCATCCATTTTCTGCACTAGTAAATCAGCATTTAAAAGCAAACGTTGTTACAAGAACGTATTAAAGTTCATTTAAGAGGTGATTTAAATCAGGATATATTAAGTCCTTTTCGTTTTGTGGTGATAGTCCATGAGAGCCTTAACGTCTGTGAAAATCAAAGTCTGCAACATAAAAATAGGATGAATAGTATCAACTGTTTATAACTATGATATATTTAATTTCAGTATAGTTTTGATACAGCATCTATCATGGTTCGAGCCTGCACTTATGCAGATCTGTTTGGCATCAATTTATGTTAGCGGTCTCGGAAAAATAGGCAAAAGTCGTTAACAATATCTATTTCACCTAAGCCTCCTCGCCATTCGTTATCTAACAAAGGAAAAATCTTCATTAACACCTTCTAAAAGGCTTTGCCTATTAATATAAATCACACTGACAGACTTTTCAAGTTAAACTGAGTCTAGCACATTTATAACCAAAAAAGGGCGATTTGAGGTCATCTATTGATTGGAAAAAAAGTGTTGCTAATACTCAGAGAACGTGCTGTCGATTTATGCAAGCATGTAATGCAAGCATTTTTCTTTTTACTTTTTCTATACTTATTTTGAACTTTTTGCTTTTTTATGGTCATTTGTGGTAAGATCTTTTTTGTCGTTCAACTTGGATCAAACTCTGCCGGACCAGAAGTTATAATTCACTGATAGGCTGGTCTTAGTAAAGCACTATCAAATTAACAAATTGACGTCAGTTTTTTTATGCGTCTGTCCTGTTATTGATCTGAATTTCGTCATAACATTGTCAAAGTAGCGGTGGGTCCGCAGACTACTTTGACTATGTTATGACAAAATCAGTTTTATTGTGTGCATGTTATGCGACTTTAAACAATGCGACCAAAGAAAATTTTCAAAACAATTCAACTTATGGTTTTGTCGTTGTTCTTTTTTTTTTTTCACTTTCATGCAGTATCGATGACAACCTGCATGTCTTTAAAGTATTTCAATTAACTGGATATTGTAGTGTACTCTAAACATAATTGACAAGTTAAGAGAATAATGAAATCATGGTTTCAATTTTATTTCAAGTATACTGATATCCAATCTCAATTGTGCAAGAAATTCACGGTTTATATCACCAAAAGCCCGCGTTTCAGTCCCCTTAATTCTCTAGGCATGTTTTATTAGCGGTTTAGCCAGCAGATGATCCCATCACTCGTCTTGCGTAAGCTAGTAAAATATATCAGGAAGGTGACTTGATTCAAAGCAATCTGCCCCAAGGAAAGGCCAAATGATTCTCGGCTTTGGCTCTGTTTGAAATCGGGAACTGAAAAACGAATTTAGTCGTACATTTGCGTATAAAGTACAAATCTCGCTGTAGAAAAAAGTATTTGTTCTTCAGTTTTTTTCTCACCTTTTTCCGTTGCGTCATCAAATGATTCTCGCATTTGTTTTTTCCTGAGATAATCTGCTTTAACTCGTTCTATCTTGGGATTTTCTTTTACAAATTCTCTTCCCCATCGAAGTCCTTGCGAGGAGGCTGGTTGCAGGCAGACTGAGAGGAAGACGCACGAAACAAAAAGAATGACTACGAGACTTTTAGCTTCCATTACTCGGCCTGGAACAGAGAAAAGAAAAACATGACAAAACGGAATAATGTCAATATCAGTGAAGAGAAGTCAATACCAGTGAAGAGATGTAAGGTTTATATGGATCTTGAAACATTTCAAAATTGACAAATTAGGGAACTTAACCTTTACAACGATCTTGGAAATTTGCTTTTGGGCATACCCGTCAAATGACTTGAGATTGCCTGATTTACTTTCGCCGTGGGTAACTTCGAGGTCTTTCTGTGTAAAACGAGAACGCGAGCCACCATTCAGTTTTTAAAAAGTCAATCAGAGTTTTAAGAAAATGAATTCTGAAGCGCCAAAGTTTAAACACTAAAAAACGAAGATGAATTCGATTTGAAGTTAATACAGTTGACTGTTTTCCAAAAAAATCAAATCACAACGCGCGAAACAAGAGCTATACAGGAGATGTGAAAATTTCAAAGGGTTGGTTCGCGTCCACTAGAGTCCCTAACAAAATGTCAAATCCATCAATGCTTACCGGGAAACAGGTTTGTTATAGCGATTTCCTTCTGTTAAATCTCTTAGAAGCGAATGCAACTGGAAATCCAATTCACCAGCTTATATTGCCAATACTCCGGGAAATATGGCTCGTTTACACAGATTAAACAGATTAAATACTTGATATTAGCCCTAAATGATGGCTGTCTAATTTATTTTACTAACTTCCGCATTAAGAACAACAGGAAAAAATAAGCTTTGACAGGACCTAATGGAAATCCAGCGGCTGTCACAAAGTGAATGTCAGGTATTCGTATCGATTCACAAAAGTGCGTTTAGTCGTGTGTCGGCAAAACGCCAATTTAGAGGACCAAAAATAAATTCAGCTCACTCAGCCTCTGCGGTTAGATTTAACGAATTCATCAGGCAGGGGTCAAAACTGTCATGACACAGATTTTACAAATAACCTTAATTTTTCTTACCGAGGAAGTATCAGCTTTGTGCGTGTGTGTCAGGTGAAGATTTGTTCATACAAGGATAATTGCTAAATTGAATCTTTGCAAACAACTTTTTGTTTCCTTCGTTCAAGAATAATTTGAGTCACGGCTCGAGGAAAGTAAACTGATGATGTCCTTTTATAGATCCGATTCTATCATCGACTTCATCTTCTTGTGGATTTCAATTCGTCAGAAACAAGATTCAGGTTTTTTCATGCATTTTGTCGACTCAAATCGCATTAAATAATGAATAGTCCTTATTGTTGTTCAAAAACGGACGAGTGTAATTTAGAGCTTCTTTATTATTTACTGCTCTTAATGAGCTAAATGATTTTATTCACAGTAGAAAGGTACATGTACATGAACAAGCCCTAATTTTCTTCTCGTCCAATTAATCGAAGAGCAGAATCCTTTTACAACATTTTTTTGTCAACAGTATGACTTCTTTCTTTTCGAGAACTATTAATTAATTGCGCCTAAAATCTTTGAAATTTTGCCGACCTCCAAAGATGTCTTAAAATGGTTTAAATGCATGTATGCAAACACTGCTGGATCGGGAACAAAAAGGCTTTTAGCAACAATTTAGCGTATTGGCTAATAAAGATAAAAACCTGGGTGACTATCTTCCAAAGTCCAATTTGTATCTTCGGACACAAACGTTGAAAGCACTCTTAGCTCAATGATAGATCTACTTTAAACTTTAATTTTGAGTTATTCGTAGTCTCCTCAAGAAATCTAAACTCTTACTTTGAGAGATTTATGCACAGAAAGTTAAGATTGTAGTCTTTGCGGATATTGACAGCCCGTCTACTAAATAAATGTATTACACATATTGTACGTGTATGTCATTTCCAGCATGCAATAATACCAGTACCGATCACATTCCCAAAACTTGATGACAACAAACCATCGTATAATCAAGGAAACACATAAAATATTAACTATCAAGAAATAGTAGACAAATTATAGATTTTAACACTCAAAGTTTTTTGCCGAGCAATATAAATGAAAAAGATAATTCGTATCGAGATACTCAGCGGAATTGAACTCAATGTAAACTACGAACGTGATCTACAAATGTTTTCACGTAAAGAAAAGAAAATATTTAACCGAATTGTAAAATCGACTGTAGTAAAGGAAGCATTTTTAGTAAACATGTACAGGATGTAAAAAGTACTTATGTATGCAAAAGAAAGCAGTGAATGTGAGGGCTTTGGTGGGCTTGTTTGCGTGCGTTTCAACAGGAATTATTTTATCCATTCTCAGTTTTTAAGTCTCGTTTACAATTCAACTTTTGGATCTGCCTTTTTTTTCGGCAGTGATCGCACTGAAAGTGTATTAGCTAAAGAAAAAGTGTAATAAATATACTCTTATTTTTTAATCTTATCGATCATGTCACATTTTGAGCGAGTCTTGCTAGAGCTGAATGTGTAGATGCTGTCATTGTAGCTGATGTATTGGAAGGAAGACGTACCTTTTGCTTATGGTGTTTTGTTTTCCGCAATTCGTTCTTTTCAAACGCCTGTTTTTGTAGCACCCTGTCGTGTATTATCAAGTTTGCGTGCGTTGCACCAACGTATTCTTTGAGAATTTTAACGTGATTATTCAGCTGTTCTATGACCCCAGATATAGACATAATATCGTTGAAATCTGTACGACTACAGAATTATCATATTCTTTGTGGTTGGCAATTTTGCATTTTCTTTTTTAACGTGTTTAGGGGCACATCCTTTTCCAAGAACCAGGTTTTAATAAAGGTTACAAAAATAACGTTATGAATTTTCTTTTCATCGTCCCGGCTTATAAAAACGTTATTACACACAAAGTCCAGCTGCATTCACCAAACGGGAGTATTTCCCACCCTGTGGAGTATTACATTAGTAGCTACTTTCTGATTGTTGCTTTTCTTTTCAAATGTGAAGCATTTTCCTTGTTATAACTGTTCAACTTGAAGAACTGAATAAACCATGACATTAGCAACTCTAAATTAACGCTAATTTCTCCATTTTCAGTTTACGCCTCTAAAAGCTTTCCAAGTTTTAATCTGAGCAAAAAAATGACGAAACGAAAAATTTTCATTTATTTTGTAAGTTTCCTAACTACAGACTGAAGTAATAGTCAAAGGGAGAAACTACTTACTTTGTGGTTAAATTGTCTTTTGTAAATAATTGAAAAACATATTTTCAGCAGACTGTTATGTGCTAACTCTTTGTTACATGATTTAAAAAAGGAGGAAATTGAAATAAGTGCACCGAAAGGGCGTTTTTCGTTATATCCTGAGGCTGGAAAACATTTTAAATGTTCCATATTTAATTAGTGTTTCACGTTAGGACGTGTTCGACGAAACAAAGCATAGCATCTCTATAGTACTGCACGCCTAAGGATTCAAAGCTGTAAGATGGTCACTAACCTTAAATGACCAAAGTACCATCGTACCCATGTTGGGAAAACATCTCTATAATGTTTCGCACTTAAAAGCGCTCCAATCTGTTGTGAGCAAAGGCTGAACATTTTCAGTTGTTTCCCCGGCTGTTTCATTGGGTCTACGTCATCGATCAATGAGTACTATCGCTTCTGTTTGGGGCCCTAGAACTGTTTAATATTGTAATGCCTCGAGAGTTTTTTAAGAGGTTGTAATGCAGGGAATTTCAACATTGTGTATCCTGCGTTAGGGCGTCAGATCGACTGCCTTCTCATCTTTGGTTAATAATTCAGTAGAACTGACTTCCGTAGCCTATACACCAAGGAATAAAGATTGTAGAAGTAAGAGGGTCTTAATGGGGTCAACTGTTTTGCGTATAATGATATTTGCTTGGTATCGTAACCGTATTAAAGGTCATAATATTAACTGACTAAGGTAAAAAGAAAGTTTGATATTTTTAGCGTATGCAGTACGTAAAGCCTAAAGGGTGCAGACTTTCTAGGATGAAAATCGACGTTTTTAAGATAAAAACCAAAATTCAGTAGGCTTTGACCTCGTTTAACACTTCTGGAGACCCTCTGTTATCACCCTTTTTGGTCTTTTGCGTGTCCAGTTGCCTGTTGTTGCATTACTTCAGTGTTGATTTGATTTATTTCATTGATATATTTATTTGATTTCATTTATTTGATTTACGGTCTCCCCAATTGGTAAAGCACCCGTTCTTGGCTAGAATGATTTGAGACTTAAAGGTCTATAAATGGGTATTATTGTTATACGAGCCCGGGTTCTGCCTGCGGTTTACTTTTACACATCTTACAGATAAAACATGGCAGCCATTGATGCTGCCATTACTTTTTACAGGCTTTCGCAAAGTAATTGAACGTTTTTGTCAAGAGCTGCGTTTTGCGAAGTTTGAGTAACTTTAAACGCCATGTGGAAACTTTTCTCGGCCTGAAGGAGAAAGCAAGGGAGCTCGGAATCAATAGCTTTGAGTTAAAGTTGTTTGGTTTGGTGAGGTCGACAGGAGCAAATTACTGCCAAAATTATGCCATTTATACTCAGAAACAGTGGGATTTAAAGAGTCCGCTACTTTTGGAAAGTTCTGAGAGTGAGAGGTCTTAAAAATTGTTTCTCGGATTTCAACGGGAGGTCAGGAGAATACTAATTGTGTTAGAGCGAACAAAATCGTATCATTTTCAATAATCCAAAACTGATTCATTTATTTTCGTCATGACTTACTTTGCAAAACGAGATTATCTGCAGCTCATAAAAGTCCTAAAATCATACAAATTAACTAACTAACCTAATTTTTTGCTGCCTACTGACTAATTCTTTTTTTTCTAACAGTTTACTGAGTAAATGGCTTTTTTAGCTGTTTGCTGACTAAGGCTCTACCCTACTTAGACCCTCAAGTAAAGGAGGAATGATCATACAGCGATAAAGCTCGGGACATACGCGTCACCGTGCGAAGATTTAAGGACACCTCGTTGCATTTGGTGCATCAGCTTTAGCCTAAGAATGCTGGTATGACACTGAAAATCACTTAAAATGATAGCAATGGTAGCGGCTGGCATGTATAAAACCCTTTGTAAATAAACAAATAAACAACTACAAAGCGTAGAATGAAACCCGTCTTTCGAAAAGGTAACGGTGCACTCCAGCGATATTTCCAGTTCAACAACAATAAAATCAACAACAAAAACATTTTATTTGCGCTGCACTAACAGTAACTGGTCACCCAAAATAACTACATGACCATTAATACAATAATTAATTAACAATTTTTTTTAAAAAGGCGGTAAAGAGATATCTGAGGTTTTAGCAAAAGAATTTAACAGTACAAATAAATTAACAATTGAAATAAACTACTATCATTACATTTAAGAAACAAAGCATAAAAGTTACCACATATAAACTAGATAGATAGAGACATATATGACTAGTACATAACATCATGTAAAAGAGACCAGACACTTGTAAGTTACAGCAGGATAAATCATAATCAAAGACGATATGGACTGAACAAAAACTAAGTTAAAGATATAAATTATATGTTAAACAAAAATGTAGATCTCTTGAAAAACCTGACGGAATCATTGCTGGTCGTCAATGTTGTGCCATCAAAAAGAGAAATCGTAGCCATTCAATGAGTAAAGTAAAGAATCTAGAAAATGATAGATGGTTGCATATAAAAACAACCTCGCCAAGATCTCTGTGGTTTTCCATCTCTCCGCCGCGTTATTCCCTCATAAGTATATGTAAAAATAATCTCAAGGTAGTCATTATTGAAAACGGTCATCTGCAAGGTATAGTTCCTCTCTCCTTCAATCAAATGTTCGGCGCATCCTTCCAGCTTCCGACTCCTGCCTAGCCCGCGGTAATTAAATTGCTGTGCACAGTTCAGATAACGAAACAGAGCTCGGCAGTAGTCAGAAGCTGGGAGGAGCCGCCCAACATTTGATTGGCGAAAACAGAAAACGAGTTTGGCAGGTAAGGTTTGAATTTTAGAATCCGCATCTTATTGAAAGGCGCAAAAGTTAATGAATCATCCATTCATTTTCAGGTTAATCAAGAAATATCAAACAAACCTCCGGCATGTATACTATTTCTTTCAACTATAAATTGACTCAGATATGAACTTCGTAGGGGCGTATCTGCAGCAGTCATTTCTTGCAGTGAATTTTAAAGCCTCTCATGCTTACATACATGTAAATAAGGCACATAATTCCGGTTTTTTAGCACCTTTTAGTAAATACAAAACATCCGCAAGCTTTCCTGTCTCTCATGCATAAGGGCATTTGAAGTGCTTTCATATCTAATCTTCCTTCTGATCATGCACTCTACTTGAAGGCATACATTTCTATTTTGTGCAGTGTTATGCAAATTCAATGCCAGGGGCACAATCTCCTATATAACAAGGTGCATTCTAACTCAAACATATCTGAAATTCAAGATAGACGAGCTGTGGTTTAAGCACTCTTAGCTCAATGATAGATCTACCGTTTAAATTGTAATTTTGAGTGATTCGTAGTCTCCTCAAGAAATTTAAACTCTTACTTTAAAAGATCTTTGCATGGAAAGTTAAGATTGTAATCTTTGCGGATATTGTTAGCCCGTCTGATAAATGAATGTATCACACATATTGTACGTGTATGTCATTTCCAGCAGTACCGATCATATTCCCAAAACTTGATAATAATAAACCAACGTATAAATCAAGGAATCACAACAAATATATCCTGTCAAGAAATGGTAGACAAATCATAGATTTTAACACGAAAGTTTTTGGCCGAACAATATGAATGAGAAAGATAAATTACCATTCGTATGGAGATACTCAAAATCAGAACTGAATTGAACTCAATATATAAGACGAACGTGATCAGAAAAATTTTTCATGTAAAGAAAAGAAAATATTTAAATGAATTGTAAAATCGATTTGATGTAAAGGGAGAATTTTTGGTAAATAGGATGTAAAAAGTACTTAAGCAGGGAATGTGCGGGCTTTAGTGGGCTTGCTTGCGTGCGACGTCTTAATAGAAATTAAATTATCCGTTTTCAGTTTTTTCAGTCTCGTTTACGGTTAAGTCCCAGTTTCAATTAAACTTTTGCATTTGCCTTTTAAGGATGGCACTGAAATTGTATTAACTAAAGGAAAAGTGTAATATACTCTTATTTTGACTGATCGCTCGTGTGTTTTGTACGAGTCTTGCTAGAGCTGAATATGTAGATGCTGTAGGTGATGTACTAGAAGGAAGACGTACCTTTTCCTTAAAGTCTTTTCTTTTCCTCAATTCGTTTTTTCATTAACGCCTGTTTTTGCAGCACCCTGTCGTCTATTATCAAGTTTGCATGCTTTACACCGACGTATTCTTTGAGAACTTTAACGCGATTATTCAGCTGCTCTTTGACCTAACATATTGCCGGTTTTCACATGACGTCACTAAATTCAAACTACAAAACTATATATTGATCCTTCTGATATTTTACTTTAATGATGTATAAGGGCAGCTAAAAATAATTTTTTGTTCCGAATGGGTTCTTGGATTTGCGGTAGACTACGCTTCAATTTCTAAGCTTTCAGAGTGTCCCCTAGAGGTTTGGCGGGATGCGGGATGCGGGATTTTGCTTTTCTTGCCGTGATATTTGGGATTTGAGCTAAAAACAGGGGCGGAAAGCGGCGGGAATTGCAATTACTAGCGGAAGCGGGATTTACTGTTTTTATGGGGTTGGGGTGCAAGATTCGCAAGGAGAACAGAGCGGTATACAGGATCTGAATTCTTACGTGACCACATAAATCATCTTGTTATTGGCCATCGGAAAAACCGCAAGCTGGCTGAAACGAGCCCTTTCCGCGTATAGCTCTCTCAGGTTTCAAGTGATGAATGGCAACAACTCTGTACCCTGTCAGCCATATGTCAGGTTCTGTCAAACGGGACATGCATCCATTTTCGCTTGACCACGTTGGTATCATTAGACGGTCTTCGAGTCCTATTGTATTCATTTGTGTTGACCCACGACATTAATGACATCTGTCCATTTCCGGCGTTTTCGCTTGCGTCTGTAGCCAGGGGGAGGGGAGAGGGGGGTACTCCCTAATACTATGTGCGGCCCCGAAGGCTATGGTTTTTCACCAGTGTTGCTCATAAATAGTTTCCATTTCCGGCGTTTTCGACGCTTGCGTCTGTAACCAGGGGGAGGGAGAGGGGGGTACTCCCTAATACTATGTGCAGCCCCGAAGGCTATGGTTTTTCAATTCAACAGTGTTGCTCATAAATAAGGTATCAATTTTTGCGCACTTGTCTTGATTGGGTGTATTTTTTAGAAGCTATTTTTTCATCATCATTCCCGATCCTTTTTAGTTTTTTCAGTCTTCCGACCTTCTCCAGAGTGCTTGGCTTGTTTTGGCCGGGCCAAAGGCCTCACCGAATGGCGATGATAGGGGTTTACCGAACTAAGTATGCGACATTACGAACTCCGTCGCCATATTTTACGAAAAGGATGTGGGAGCACGAATGCCTTGAAGACGTGAAGGCGTTGAAAGTGGGAAAGAAACTGTCAAGTGTGTTCGCGGGCCATCTCTAGAATATAGAAGTGAACAGTCATTTCTTCACTGATACGTGGATAAAAAAAAAAAAACATGCAGTAGGAGTTACTTTCTGATAGATGCTTTGCTTGAAGAAACCATAACATTAGCAACTCTAAGTTAACGCTGATTTTTCAACAACAGTTCTTTTCAGAACTACTCTCATTTGGACGATCACAACATACGAACTATTTTTCCTTTTTTAGTTAACGCCTCTAAAGGCTAACCAAATTTTAATCTGATCAAAAAATTAAACGAAAAGTTTCCATTTGTTTTGTCAGTTCCCTAACTACAAACTGGAGTAATAATGAAAGAGAGAATCTACTTACTTTGTGGATAAATTGCCTTTTGTTTAAGAGATAGAAAGCATGTACCGTGTTTCTATCGAGTTATAGAGCTTTTTTCCATTTACCAAAAAATTCCCGAAATTCCGGTTGGGATGTAAATGGACACGACTTTTTGGTTCGTTCCACTGGACATTTTCCGGAATAAACGGAATTCCTGATAAGGTAGTTCCGTTTTCCCAGTGGAAACTTCCCAATGGTAAATTTGTGTTCCATTTACAGATTTCTAGTCTTTATCACCAGTTCCATACCTTTCGCGGTCGTTTAAGCGGCCAGGCCTCCCTCGGCTCCCTCGAATGGAACTTGAGACAAATGGAACGCGCTCTTTCCAAACGGAAATTCTTAACAGGAATTTTCCGATGTTTTTTGCAACTGGAAAACGCCCATAGAAACAAGAGTGGCACCTTGAGAGAACGAGAAATGCTGTTGGAACACGAGCCGCATGCGAGTGTTTCCACAGCTTTTTCGAGTTCTCCCAAACGCTCACCAGTGTTTCTATAACTCAATATAAACACGGAGAACATGTTTTCTATTTCTTTTAGAAAACATCGCGACGAAGAAAAAGAAAACAAGCTGTTAACTTTGATTATCAAAACATCAATTCTTTTTGCTCGCGCCATCATTACGTCAACAGCGCGTGCTAGCTCTGTGTCTCCATCAGTTTGTAGAAACACGGGTTTTAACTAATCGGGGCACGTTTTTTCTTAGGACAATTAAATACGTCTTTTCAGCAGACTGTTATGTGCTAACCCTTTGTTATATGTTTTAAAAAAGAGGAAATTGAAATAAGTGCACGGAAAAGGCGTTTCTCGTCATATCTTGTGGCTTGAAAACATTTTAATTAATCTTCCATTTGTAATCAATTTTAGTTAGTGTTCGACCAAACAAAGAATAGCATCGCTATAACAACTCATGCCTACGGATTCAAAGCTGTCAGATGGTCACTAACCTTAAACAACCAAAGTGCCATCGTAACCAAACATCTTTATTATGTTTCGCAGACCTGGTTTCGTATTTTAAGAGAAGATTCCAATCTGTTGTGAGCAGAGGTTGAAAACTTTCAGTTGGTTCCCTATTTCAGAGTCTATTTTATCGGTTAAAGAAACTATTATCACTTCTGTTTGAGGCCCAAGAACTGTTTGATATTAAAATGCTTCGAGAGTTTTTAATAACAATGATGACGATAATAATAATAATAGTAATGATAATAATAATAATAATAATAATTATAATAATATCAAAATTAGTATTTCATTACTACAGAAAACTACGTTACTGGGAACGGCGACGATTTTGAGAAAGGTGTTGGAGCTCTAGAGTAAGGAGAAAACTCTAAGGGACCTTAGGTCAAGGGCTATGACCCGCTCCCTTAGCAAGCAAACCGGAAAAAGATCATCCAGTTCACAAAGATAATAATAATAACAATAATAATAATAATAATAAAAATAATAATAATAAAAATAATAATAATATTATTATTATTATTATTTAATATTCATATTGGGTATTTTTTTTAAGAACAATCAATTGAGCATTACAGACATTAATTACAACAAATTCAAACTGAAAAAACCTATTTACAATTACTGAATAAAAATGTCTTAAGCCTTTGTTTAAAATCACTTATGGTGCAAGCATATCTAATGTCTACGGGAAGATTAATCGCGCACTGATGTTCTGACACGTTGGAGTTTCTGCATATGATGGTCGGGAAGTCAATATAAATGCATGAATCAGTTTCTCAGTACATTCACTGGTAAGGTATTTTCGCGTGTGTCGGATATTACCCAGATAAAAGAATGCACTACCACAGGTTTTTGTTATATGTTTCGCCATATTCATGTGCGAGTCGAACCAGGAACCTAGATTTTTTGCCGAGTGTTCGGGAATTTTACATCAACGTCGCCAACCCTAATACTACTGACGGACACTTTTGATAGCTGCTTGCTCGTTCCGAAAGCCAGAAACTCAGTCTTATTATCGTTCGACATCAACGAATCATCAATCATAGCCTGTTCCAGGCTATCAGTCAGTAGCGACGATCGAAAAAGCGGTGTCTGTAACAGGATAGCAATTGCTTCCTCAGTAAGCGTAGAAGTAAACTTTAGGGTGTATTGGGCAGAAGTTCTTGTTTACCAGTTCGAGTCCAGATTTTTCAGGCAATGGATGAACCAAGGTATTTTTTCACTCGTCAGCGGACCAGTCATTATTGATGAATTAATCATCTTTGTGATGACAGTAAGTAAACGCTTGCTCTCCCGAAATAACTTCGACTGATTTGATTTTCCGTGATTGTATCGGAGCATTCGTGTCTGGTAGTGATGACAGCTTCATGTTGTTGCAATTAAGTAGTTAATGCAGGGCATCTCACACCTTTGCTTTCTGTTGTGTTTCACTGAGGGCGTCGGGCCGACTGCCTCCTCATCATTGATTAATAATTCAGTAGAACTGACTTCCGTAATCTAACACCAAGATTAAGAAATGAAGATTGTAAAAGTAAGATCAAGTAAAGGAGGAATGATCATACAGCGATAAAGCTCGGGACATGTGCGTTACCTAGTTTTTTGCTGCTCACTGACTAATTCCCTTTTTACTATTTCTACTGATTAAAGTGGGAACAATGGTAGAGGTTGGTACGCATAACCCTTCTTAAAGAAACAACTCCAAAAAGTCGAATGAAACCCCTCTTTGGAAAAGCTTACGGTGCCCTTCAGCGAGATTTCCAGTTCATTTGCCAGCATGCTTGTTTGCTCTCTTGTTGTTGGAATGTCTCATCACGTTAGAATTCATCTTTTCCATCTCTCCGCTGCGTTATTCACTCATATTTATATATAAAATTAAAATAACGACAAGGTAATCATTATTGAAAACGGTCACCTGCGAGATATAGCTCGTCTCTCCATTACAAGATATTATGTTTTTCATAATTGGTCAATCTGACAACCCGATAAGTGTGGATAGAATACAAATTAATTTGTTTGAACCGTCGATTTGCCTTGGAGCCATTTAAGCCGAGGAAGGAAGTCAATATTTTGCCAGTTCTAGATGACGAATTCATGTAGTCTTGAAATCTACATGCTAATGTGTATTACTGAGGGACGTTCAGTAGAAATTCAACAGATAACTCCTCCATCAAGATGTTCCTGTGTCATTCAATAACATGCGGACTCTAACTCAAAGCTCAACCGACAAATGCGATTCCCTCTACCGTCAATCAAATGTTCAGCGGATCCTCCCAGCTTCCGACTCCGGCCGGGTGCGAGGTAATTAAATCGCTGAGCACAGTTCAGACAACGAAACAGAGCTCGGCAATGACAAAGTCGGAAGCTGGGAGAAGCCGCCCAACATATGTTTGGCGAAATCAAGAAAACCAATTTGGCGAGTGAGGTTTGTATATTAGAGTCTGCATGTTATTGAAAGGCGCAAAAGTGAACGAATCATCCACTCACTTTTAGGTTAATCAAGAAAATTAATATCAAACAAACCTCAGGCATTAGCTCTATTTCCTTCAACTATAATTTAACTCTGATATGAACTTCATCGAATGTCGGAGGGGCGTTTCTGCAGTAATCATCTCTTACAGTGTGTTTGGAAGGGTCTCCTGTTTACATTCGCCTCTTACTAAATACAAAACAGCCGCAAGCTTTCCTGTCTCTCATGCATAAGGGCATTTGAAGTGCTTTGATATCTAATCTTTTTCTCTGATCATGCACTCTACTTGTAGGCATAAATTTCTATTATGCACAGGAGTGTTATGCAAATTTATTGCCAGGGGCAGCAATCTGCTGTGTTAATTTGCCTCCTATATAACAAGGTGCATTCTAACTGAAATTCAAGATAGACGAGCAGCGGTTTAAACTTGAGACGCCTTGACATCATCAAAAATATTGGACACAGGGCACGAAACCTGGATACGGTATTTGTTATGTTTCTTCGTAACCGAATTTATTGATTTTCTTTAATTGTATTTATTATTCCTTTAGTTTATGACCATAATATAATGGGAGAATAACTTTGTTATTTCTTCGTAGTAATGAACCTATTGACAAGAATTTAGCACCACCTCAACATTTCGTAGATTTTATGTTCTTGATCATAACCTTTGAAATAAGAATAAAGTAATGACATTTTCGGTTACACAAAACAGTTTAAATTAATTGAATTTTAAAAAAGAAGTAAATCAATGTAAAACTAAATAATCCAGAAAGTTTTACCTTCTTACTTCCTAGCTTTTACCTGTTTTGATTATTGAAATTGAAATTAGCAACAGATTTTACCGTACTTTCTAGGTTCTACGTAGGCATCGGTCTAAAAGGGCTTAGGGGAGTTTTTTAATAAGAAAAAAATAGGTGTATTGTAGCTCAGGATAAAGATGCAGGGAAAACAACAAAAGATAAATAACATAAATGGAATATTAGACAGGAAGTCATTTTTCTAGTCGAATTAGAATTTGGAGATTTTAGTCTTTGCAAAATTGAAAAATTTAATCCGGAGTTTAAAAACGTATTGAAGAATCAAATGAGTTATTCCTCTCGTCTCTGGAAACGCGCATACTGCATGAAGGTTTACTCCAAGAAATGGACTTTTTACGAGAGTTTTATTTTTTTCGTTCTCCACGAAAGCATATTAAACGACACACAGACGCATTAAGGTCTTGATAACTTTCGCTTTCTCACTAGAAAACTTTCTTAACCCAAATTAAAAGGAGCCGCCTAATAGCATCTCACTCGCGTCTTCGTACTGCCCAGCCGCTTATACTTGTTTCGCAGTGGAAACCAAACCTTATGTTTGTGATTCATAAAACTAGCATGTAGATTTTAATGATCTCGGCCATTCCGATTTCACTATTACTTAGAAATGTAGCAACAAGAAAAAACAGAAAATGTTTTTGCAATTACGGAAATGTGTAGAGTTTTTGTTGCCGTTACAATAATTCATTGATGGCCAGTTAAAATACGAGGCCATAAGAGACCCTTTCACTTTAAACAATATTTCTATTAATTTTAACAAAATTGATTTGCATTCGCCAGACCACCCTATGGTATATTGGAGGCTTTGCCTGCTGTAAAGACGAGGTTTTGTAATAGTCGCACCTTGGAAGAGAAACGCTCCAAACGCGAAACATTTGCATTTGTCGGTTCTCCGAAAACACTGCTGGCTGTACTCCTCCATCTATCCGACTCTATTATCTGATCTGCATAATTTCCCGCTCACCTTCGGATGAGACCAGAGGATCTTTACATTTGAGTATAACCATTGGGTATCTTGTTAGCCATTAATCAGCAGGAAGCCATTAATGATAGTCTGTTTACTCAGAACCCCATGGTGACTGTTTGGTCAAATCATGAGCTTCCTTGATATGAATCTTAGCCCAAATGGCTTATTGATACTTTTACCCTGCTTCCTGTGAAATTTTCAAAATTTAACCCTCTACACTTTTACCAACGTAACGGGTCTCAACTAGGGCATGTGGAGTCATAATACAACAAACTAGTATGATATAGAAAAGGAACTAAGTCTAGAAATGGGATTATAATGTGTAAACGAATACCATTAACAGCTGTTTAATGTTTTGCCTGTGGAGCCTGGTGTTATCTGGGGCTCATGGCTGAGACTTAATAATACGGTTTTACTTGATACATAAAAAGCACCTTGAACTTACAAAGTTAAAATGCTTATATGCCACCTGGAAAGTTATTTCAATTTATAATTATGGTAAACAGGCATGGTCGGTGACTGCATGAATGCTAGAAACCTAAACATTTGCTCTGCTAAAACGAGCATGACAATGGCAGTAAATGTTTTCCCCGCAGCAGTATGCTTTTGGATCTTATTTTATTGTATTAAGTGCCAGTAACATGCACTGTCTGCGGTAATAACTTACTTGAAATTGCAAGGCTTGTAACTAAACCAAGAAAAAGCTAAATATGACAAGTAGATGACAGTATGAACAAAAAGTTTGAAAACGCTTGATACGTGTGCATTGGGTGACTTATTCAAAATTCAGTACCGACTAAGAAAACGTTTTTCGTACTACAATACAGAACTTAAGAAATAAAGACCGAGACCCTTTGGATAACTAATAAGAAAGAAATGAATTTGTATTTTACCTCCTAATTTCGCAAATATCTAGATATTTGTTGAGTGCGTCTATTGGTCTCAGACAAAACTTGCTCAAGCTAAATACGTTTAACAGCAGCATTCAGTTCCAAATGAAAATACGAAAGATTAGGCGCCGTTGTTTGCGTTCTCAAACATATGCAGAAGTTAGTCATTTCACGTTATTGCTGTGCAGGGGACGGCTAATTAAGGCCCTTTTACACAGGCGATTTTTGTCGCAGCAACTCGATGCAATTTTTGTCGCGCTCAAGTTGCAACTTCAAAATCGCACGTGTAAACCAGGTGCGATTTTAACGGCGATTTGTCGCCGCGATATCGCAGGGGTTTCGAACATGTTTGAAACTTGATGCAATTTAGGCGCGACAAAAATTGCATCGAGTTGCCGCGACAAAAATCGCCTGTGTAAACGGGCCTTAAGTAATGTACAAAATACTTTTAACGTACGTGCGCAGCCTTTGTTCTGCTCATTAAACTTGTTGTTTTGTGGCGTTCTCGCATCCATTGCTGTCGTGGTTTGCTTAAAGTCGCTAATATCAAAACCACGTCTCTCCCATCTGTGTTGTTTTAAGGAGAAATTAGACACTAACCAGGACTGTATACTTTCTAACGTTTCCCTCAGTTTTCGGGGGTTTTTTTTGTATCTTAGAGGATCTTGGTCACCTGTTTTTGTATTAATAAAACTGTACAAAAAGTATTTGCGTTAATTGTAGCTAATTCTAATTTGCATCTGGAATTTTTGAGAGAATATTACACGAATTACGGTAGTAACTGAGGAAAGAGTGTTTCTATTATATTTCAATTAATAAAACTTTGGTACTAATATTTCTATACTGCGTGTGAAATAAAATAAATTAGTGCCGCGAAACTTTTGAAAAGGATGCTTGAACAAGAATGAAAAGCCATTCATTTTTAAAAGTCGTGCTTTAACTCTGTTTAAAAAGTGCTAATTAATCATATTAATTTTTCTTTTTCGAAACTACAAGTTCAACAGCATTCTCATAGTGACAAGGTGAAAAGTGTGGCTTGGTTTTAAGCAGTGATCTCTGCATTCCACAAGCAAATTCTCTGTTTGCCAGAGTTATAAATTGACACAAGCAGTGATAACTAGTCAAGAGATGTCAGGCTTTGGAGTAAATATTAAATAAATAACTCAATTTGCAGCTGTATTCTATTTGTTTTAAACGCTCGATTGCTTAAATCCTTTTTTTTTTTCGTACTACTCTGAAACAGCGTTTTTCTTAAAGTTTGCCCACAATGTTTCGCCGAAGTTTCTCTTTTTTTTTTTTGGCTTCACTTGAAAAGCAAGTGATAGAACTAATATCCTGGTTCTGATCACCGTCATAATAAATACATGTCTCCCATTTAAAAAAATATATTAAAGCAACAAATAAGATAAGCTGAAGATGTAGAATGGCCATAAGCACAAGCTTTTCAAAGCATGAGTTAAGATAACCTAAGGGAAACGAGATTATCTACAAACCTAAGTTTTCAAGCCTCCATAACTAAAACCAAAGTGCATTAGGGCCAGACTGCTTAACTGTTTTTCTACGTTATAAAAAAAACATTTCATAGAAATGTTCAGGTTGTTAGAGTTTTCTTTGTTTCTAGCTTTTTTATAATGTGCGACATCATTTTACATTAATACCGAAGATAATAATTGAGATGATATAAAAAACCCACAAATCCACACAAATATTATCATCCTAGATTAAATTAACCATGTGTGATCTGCCAGCAATGTTCTTTAGTCGAGACCGCCGTATTAGCCGAGTCTATGGATATTCTTTTGATTATTCCGAAATAACTGCTACCATTACTGAGATTTGACCGAATGCCACAAGGATATCTGCTTCACTCGTCACCTGAATCGCATGGGATAACAACTTATCTCCTTTCATTTTGTATAACTGAATTTTTCGGAATTTGTCTGAAGTTTTCAGCAAAACTGCGTGCTTGGAATTAGCTCGATAAATATATTCCACAGACAGATTTCTGAAGGGAATAATTATGTTCGAACGGATATTAGTAATTGTGTGCGAACCAATTATCATGGAATATTAAAGAGCCGACATTTCTCATACTTTATGGATATTTTACTTCGCCTTGGAGGAAATAACTTAAAATTGCTTTCAAATCTCATCACAACTTAACTGAAGAAATTATTTTCTGTGGCAATGTTTTAGTTTCAAATTGTTCAAATCTAAAAAAAACATTGAAAAAGTGTAAGAAGTGTCGGGATAAACATTAAATTTTCCGGTTCCAGCTTTATCGCTTTAATCAAGAACTTTCCAGTCGTCCTTATTCAAAAACCCTTCAAAAGAAGCTAGAAGGGTTTTAATTAACGATTCTGATATGTCTACCGGAAACTTCGACCTGAAACAATCTTCTCAGTAAAAATGTTAAAATTCCTCTTTTTGAGCCTGATTCACACGAACTGGTGCACACTTGTCCAGTATATTGGACCGAATCTAGCTTTCATTAAAACAATGAGCCGCTACTTGAATGTGAATCACCATATGCTGTGGCACGGAAACATGGAATGAAACCTCAAATTAGCGTGTAGTTTCCGACTCGACAAGTGTTTTGTTTCCGTATAATCACATTATCAGAAAGAGTCTTTCTTAAACTGAAAGGTGTTCTACCTACGCTTAAAATTAGTTTACAGAAAGCAAATATATATAATGTTGATAGCGTTTACATCTTTCATACGCCTCAGAGGCTCTCAAACGTTCTATCGCAAAATTTAAGGTAGGTCCGCTTATGTTTTGGTTCTAGTTATGGCTAAAAGTTCACAAAGGAAAAAATTCTGTCACAGCTAAATTTCTGAAACGTAGCTTATTAGTACAAAATATATTTTAACATGATTTTTTTCATGATAACATGTCAAGACCACAGTTAAAATGTTCGATTTGTTCTCCGCCTTCTATTGGAGGCCTTCAAATCTGTATAAGTTCCGTTTATTGCTATAAAGAGATACCAAGCTGTGTTAATCTCTCTTTTCACAATATAGCTGATTTATACCCGCTATTGGTGCTGAACATGCATTATTATTATTATCAGAGAACATGGAACATCATCTTTCTAACGTTTGGTAAATAACGTTTTTTGTTGCGAGCTTGTTCTAAACTACTGGCTTCGTTCACGTCTTCATGGCTTTAATTTGGAAATAAATATTTGTCGTTTGATTCTAAACAGCTCAAGCTAGTGGTGAATGGTTAAATAAAAATAAACGTGAATAGAAATATAAAACGATGAATAGTAGCCGTGACAACGCTAAGACAGAACTTTTAGGGATTCACCAGTGAACTCGTACTGACAGTTAAGTATATGATTGTTTATAACTCATCCAAGTAGTCCATTAGTTATCTGAAGCGCTTGCATTTTCTTTAAGTTTCCTTTTGTTTCAATTAAAGTCCTAGTCAAACGGACTCGCAAGTAGTCGCAAGTAGCCACAAGTTGAACTTGCGTAGAGACTTGCGTTGGGTGGCCAAACGGACTCGCAAGTTTCCTCGCAAGTACACAAAACCCGTGTCAAGGCAGACATATCCTGTATTTCATTGGCTGATAATAGGTTAATGGGCGTCACTCAACTTACGCTGACTTGGGCTGGGTGGTCAAACGGTGAAAAACTTGCGTCGACTTGCGTGCAAATTTGATCTCGACCAAAGTGAGCGCAAGTCATCGCAGGTCAACGCACGTGCACGCAAGGCCTGGACAAACGGAGTCGCCAGTAGACTCAAGTTTTCAACTTGCGTCTTCTTGCGAGTCCATTTGGCCAGGGATTAAGATATAAAACTTAGTGTTACCACATTGATCTGTCAGAATATTATGTTTTCTGATATTTATTTTCTGCTTTATATCCCGTTACTCGGGTTGTCCTCAACAATTAAGACACGATCTGCTCAAAATTGCAAGATTCAGAATATACTGACGAACGTTATTAACAGTCTTCCAATGTGCATATTTTACCTATTACCATAACAGGCAGGACGAGTTCATTTGTTTATCATCTGCAAGCACAGCAATGTTCTAGTGAATGAGGACTTTCGGTTTAGAGCTGGTAGAGCGAAACTTTCAAACGAATACAAGAAGTATTCATGCTAGAAAAAGCTATTTAAAAAGCATTAGGTTCCAAGATTCTTTTAGTGCACCCTCTTGACAAAAGAGTTTTGAGAGTTGTTTGGGTCTTGTGGAAGCTTTTATTCTCACGGTGCCACGATCAGAACAAAATTTCGTGGTGGGGCGTTGTCGCCTGCGATGGACGAAACCTGCATTCGGTGAAGTTAATGTCTGTTCTGCGATACTACCTTTGGCCGTAAAAATACTTTAATCTAACTAAGATCTCTCATTTAGCGAGGTTCCGAGAAGTTGATATTTTTTTGTTGTTACAACAATTCTAATCTGGCAGATGGTTTCCAAGACGCGAACAACTATCCTTCTCCTGACATGCGTAGTATTACTGCTCCTTGTTCAACCAGCTGTGAGCCAACAGGATGCACTGCGATGGGGCAAACGGGACAGCGGTCTATCGGAGGAGTATGTGCCAGAAAAGGCACGAAACTGGCGGAGACAACAGGAAATCAAACGAGAATATTACGGTATGTATCATAAGCTTACATGGTGTAGTTATTCCATCGATGGACAGCTTTCTGATTATTTGGGTTATTTCTTTCTGTTTTGGTTTTTCTGTTGTTTTTTGTTTAAATCACCGTCGATTATTGTTTCATCTGTTATCTATTTTCGGCTGCAATCAAGCGAACGGCGATAGCCATAGCAGATAACCGAGTGTCGCTAACTTTTTAACATAAATAATTGATACACTTTAATTTCAATGTCTTATTAAGCTCGACCCAATTCGATCCCTACGCCTTCAGGCTGATTTTCTATAATGACATGAGCCTTGACGGAAACATAAGATTAATTTAATCAGATCATCAACAAATCAAAATTGTTATCGTGAGAGTTTCATATGAATAATATAATTGTGAACTGATGAAATCAACATTTGAATAAAATGGAAAAAGAATTGTTTTGTTTTCCATATGTTTAAGTACTATTCTTTAATTATTTCT
>Ga0126343_10000040_pt1 | contig 33423 bp, 32 predicted proteins | sample Cyp2metagenome_FD_92531 | JGI IMG/M metagenome (GOLD analysis project Ga0126343, IMG submission 92531) | Coral microbial communities from Lord Howe Island, Old Settlement Bay, Australia - Cyphastrea 2 metagenome | ecosystem: Host-associated > Invertebrates > Cnidaria > Coral ...
CAAAGTACGGTGTGCGCGGCATTCCCACCCTGATGCTGTTCAAAGGCGGCAACGTAGAAGCGACCAAGGTTGGGGCGCTGTCCAAGTCCCAGCTGATCGCATTTCTGGACAGCAACCTGTAACGGTATTGCCCGCTGGCAGGCGGTTACCCTGACCGCCGTCGGCCTGATGCCGATGTCTCTGCTGTTGTCTGGCAAGGCCTGGCGTAATTCTTACAATGTCGTTTAGTTTTTAGTGTTTGGGGTTCGGCTGATTAAAATTTTAAATCAATTCAGTTGACGAAGCCTTTATTCTTGATTATTTTCCAGAAAAGGATATAGACTGTAGCTTCACAGGGCTGTCAGGATCTCTGACCGCAAGGATATGGCCCAGCAGGGCAGCCGTTATAAACACTCGCAGGCATCAATCAACACTTAGCTGTCCCTTATCATAATAAGCCAAATACTTTCTGATCTTCCTGCATAGACAACGGCCACTTACCATTCAATTTAACATTCGCAAACAACTGGTTATGCATCTTACCGAACTGAAGAAAAAGTCTGTTCCTGAACTTCTGGCGATAGCGAATGAAATGGGTCTCGAAAACCTTGCCCGTTCCAGGAAGCAGGATGTAATTTTCACCATACTCAAACGCCACGCACGCAGCGGTGAGGACATCTATGGTGATGGTGTTCTGGAAATTCTCCAGGATGGCTTTGGTTTCCTCCGCTCCGCCGATAGCTCCTATCTGGCCGGACCCGATGATATTTACGTTTCTCCAAGCCAGATTCGTCGTTTTAACCTGAGAACAGGGGATACCATCTCCGGGAAAATCCGCCCACCGAAAGAAGGTGAGCGCTATTTTGCCCTGCTCAAGGTCAATGAGATCAACTTTGACCAACCGGAAAACGCCCGCAACAAGATCCTTTTTGAAAACCTTACCCCGCTGTTTCCCCAGGATCGCCTGACCATGGAGATGGGTAATGGCGCCACAGAAGACCTGACGGCGCGCATTATCGACCTGGTTGCCCCAGTGGGCAAAGGCCAGCGTGGTCTGATCGTTTCCCCGCCCAAGGCGGGTAAAACCCTGATGCTGCAAAACATTGCCGCCAACATTACCCGTAACAATCCAGAGTGCTATCTGATCGTACTGCTGATTGACGAACGTCCGGAAGAAGTGACCGAAATGTCCCGCTCGGTGCGGGGCGAAGTGGTGGCATCCACCTTTGACGAACCGCCATCACGGCACGTTCAGGTGGCCGAAATGGTGCTGGAAAAAGCCAAGCGTCTGGTGGAGCACAAGAAAGACGTGGTGATTCTGCTCGACTCCATCACCCGTCTGGCTCGTGCTTACAACACCGTCATTCCTTCTTCCGGCAAGGTGCTGACCGGTGGTGTTGATGCCCACGCCCTTGAGCGTCCCAAGCGCTTTTTCGGTGCGGCCCGTAACATTGAGGAAGGCGGCAGCCTGACCATCCTGGCCACGGCTCTGGTGGATACCGGCTCCAAGATGGACGAAGTTATCTTTGAGGAGTTCAAAGGTACCGGTAACATGGAGCTGCACCTTGACCGTCGCGCCGCTGAAAAACGGGTATTCCCGGCCATCGGCATCAACAAGTCCGGTACCCGCCGTGAAGACCTTCTGACCACTGAAGAAGAACTGCAACGGATGTGGATTCTGCGCAAGATTCTCCACCCAATGGATGAAATTCAGGCCATCGAGTTCCTGCTCGATCGGATGAAACACACCAAAACCAATGAAGAGTTCTTCCAGTCCATGAAGCGGAAGTAATCTGTTTGAAATATCGGGATCTGAGGGATTTCATCGAGCAACTGGAGCAGCTGGGTGAACTGAAACGCATCCAGCTTGAGGTTGATCCTTACCTGGAAATGACTGAAATCTGTGATCGCACCCTGCGTCAGGGTGGTCCGGCACTGCTGTTTGAAAACCCGAAAGGGTTCGACATGCCGGTGCTGGGCAACCTGTTCGGCACGCCAAAGCGTGTGGCGCTGGGTATGGGACAGATGGATATCAGCGCCCTCAGGGAAGTGGGTGAGCTGTTGGCTTATCTGAAAGAGCCCGATCCCCCCAAAGGCATCAAAGATGCCATCAACAAACTGCCGCTGTTTCGCCAGGTCCTGAATATGGGGCCTAAGGTGGTCAAGTCTGCTTCCTGCCAGGAGGTCATACTGACCGGGGATGACATTGACCTGACCCGGCTACCGATTCAGACCTGCTGGCCCGGCGATGCCGCACCACTGGTCACCTGGCCGCTGGTCATCACCGCCGGGCCAGAAAAAGAGCGCCAGAACTTGGGCATCTACCGCCAGCAACTGCTTGGCAAGAACAAGCTGATCATGCGCTGGTTATCCCATCGGGGTGGTGCTCTGGATTATCGAGACTGGCAGCAAAAATACCCTGACACCCCGTTTCCGGTCTCCGTGGCTCTTGGCGCTGACCCGGCCACCATTTTGGGGGCCGTCACGCCCATTCCTGATGCCCTCTCCGAATACGCTTTTGCTGGCCTGCTTCGCGGCAGTAAAACGGAACTGGTAAAGAGCCACAGTAATAATTTGCAAGTGCCTGCCAGTGCCGAGATCGTTCTGGAAGGCTTTATTTATCCCGGTGAAATGGCCGACGAAGGTCCTTATGGTGACCATACCGGCTATTACAACGAGGTGGAGTCCTTTCCGGTGTTTACCGTTGAGTGCCTGACTCACCGGCGTAACCCCATTTACCACAGTACCTACACCGGGCGACCACCGGATGAGCCAGCCATACTCGGTCTGGCCCTGAACGAAGTGTTCGTGCCCATACTGAAACGACAGTTCCCCGAAATCGTCGATTTTTATCTGCCCCCCGAAGGGTGCTCTTACCGCCTTGCTGTAGTGACCATGCGCAAAGAGTACCCTGGCCATGCCAAGCGCATTATGTTTGCTGTGTGGTCATTTCTGCGCCAGTTTATGTACACTAAATTTATCATTGTCACCGACGATGATGTGAATGCCCGGGACTGGAACGACGTTATCTGGGCGATGACCACCCGCATGGACCCGAAAAGGGACTCGGTCTTTATTGACAATACGCCCATCGATTATCTGGACTTTGCCTCTCCCGTTGCCGGTCTCGGCTCAAAGGTCGGTTTTGATGCCACCAACAAGTGGCCGGGTGAGACCAGTCGTGAGTGGGGCAGAACCATTGCCATGACCGATGCTGTCAAACAACGGGTTGATGATATTTGGGATCAGTTGGGCATCGAACCGGAACCTGAACGACAATAGTCATATACTTATCTGGCCGGGCGGTTTTGGCGGACTTTTTGCGTTTTATGTTTTAAAGGTAGTGGTATTCGTGCAGATCACCCCGAACTCTCCCCAGTCTTTTCAGGTTGCCGACCTTCAGTTGTTGGCAGAAAATATTTACCGCGTCATCCTCAGGCCACATCAGGGTGCTGTACCCGACTTTCGACCAGGCCAGTACCTTGAGATTATGCTTGACGATGGCAGGGTCAGCGCGTTTTCCATCGCCAGCCCTCCCGGACAAAAAGAGCTGGAGCTGCACATTCAGAAAGTGCCGGCCAGCACCAACTCGATACAGCTGTTCAATGAGTTGGAGCGAGGGTATGTGCAGGTAAGAATGCCTAAAGGGCGCTGTTTTTTACCGGCAGGTGCTGAAAGCATGGTTGACCGGCCGCTGGTGTTCATCGCCGCCAGCACCGGCTTTGCTCAGATGAAGAGCATGATCGAAGTCACCCTGGCGGCGTCGACCCCGCCTGACATCTATCTGTATTGGGGAGCGTCCTCTCCAGCAGGGTTTTATCTGCCCAATTTGCCCATTTACTGGGCTTCTCCGTATTTTCATTACCACCCGGTGGTCAGCGGCGCCATGGAAAAAGACGGTTGGCAGGGTCGCCAGGGGCTGCTGTTTGAAGCGGTAATAGACGACAAAGATAACTTTACTAACGGTGAGATCTTCATCAGCGGCTCACCGCAAATGGTATACGCCACCTTTGATGCACTGTTGGCCTGTCATTTTCGGGCTGAACAGATCCATTCTGATGTGTTTGAATACGCACCGAGATCCTGATAACGCACAACAAGGCCGTAATTCCTGCTAATAAATACGACAGTGATTTTTATTTAAGTATTGTCGTGTTTATCCGGCCGTGGAAAAAGCGCGTCCCTTGGCTATATTCAGATCGAGTATAATCAATGCAAGGTACGGTATTCAGTATGCAACCATCACCCTCAAAAACAGATCAGGCAGGATTAAAAAATAGTCGGGTCCGGCAGAAAAACATTCAAATTATTCTTCAGGCGGCGGAAGATGAGTTTGTTGCCAGCGGCTTTAAAGGTGCCTCCATTCGGGATATCGCCCATCGGGCGGGATTACCAAAAGCCAATGTCCACTACTATTTCAACAGTAAGGTTGAGCTGTACGGCGCGGTGCTCAACCACATTATGGAACTGTGGCAATCGGTGTTCAGCGGCCTGAATCCCGACGATGAACCGGCCATCGCATTACGGCAGTTTATTCGGGCGAAAATGAAATACGTTTTAGCTCATGCCAATGCATCGCGTATTTTCAGCAGCGAAATATTGCACGGCGGTCAGCACTTGAAAGGACACTTACAGCCATTTAACGATTGGATTCAGGAAAAGTCTGAAGTGATTCGCGGCTGGATTGCCCAGGGCAAGATGAAGCCGGTTGATCCGGTGCACCTGTTGTTCACTATCTGGGCCACCACGCAATACTATGTTGATTACGGGCCGCAGGTGGCCTCAGTGTTGGGAAAAACAGAGTTGGATGTGAACGATGTTGATGCTTACACAGAAACCGTCTGCCAGATGATTCTGGCCGGTTGCGGTGTTGATGTGAACAGTTAGCGTAAGAACGGTGTGAGTATGTTGAAAATCGGTGCAGTGGAAATAAGCTTTAACAAGCTTATTCCTGAGCGTTCTGCAGGTCACCCTGCAGAAATGACCTCAACCCTGTCCACCTTCTGAAAGCCCCTTGGCAGCTTGTTGCCCCGTCTGCCCCGCTCACCCCGGTAATGCTCGAGGTCTGCAAACTTTAACGTTAAGTGTCGTTTGCCAGCAAAGAGTGTTAACGAGTCCCCTTCGTTCAGAATGGCCAGCTGGGTCATCAGCTCTGTTCTGTCTGCCGCACGAGTTGCAGCAATATTGATGATCTTGTTGCCTTTACCCCGGCCAAGGCGTGGCAAATCCTGCAATGGGAACACCAGCATGCGACCTTCGTTGGTGATCGTTGTCAGCAGCGGATTGCCACCACTGACCGGTATGGGCGGCAACACATGGGCATTTTCAGGCAACGTCAGCAAGGTTTTTCCCGCCTTGTTTTTGCTCACCATATCAGCAAAACGGGCAATAAAACCGTAACCGGCATCACTGGCCAGCAAGAAGCAATCGTCACTGTCGCCAACGCACAGTCCTTCAAAAGTTGCCCCTGACGGCGGGCTGATGCGCCCGGTCAACGGCTCGCCCTGGCCTCTGGCCGAGGGCAGGGTATGGGTCAGGATCGAATACGTTCGCCCTGTGGAATCGAGAAATACCGATAACTGGTTGCTTTTGCCTTTTGCGGATAAGTGGTAATCGTCGCCAGATTTGTAATTAAGCGTCAGTGGATCAACATCATGACCTTTGGCGCAGCGTACCCAGCCTTTTTTTGACAGGACAACCGTCACAGACTCAGAGACCATCAGGTCAGTTTGCGACAGTGCCTGGGCTTCGCTTCTGGTGACGATTGGCGAACGACGATCGTCGCCAAAATTCTCAGCATCTTTTTTTAACTCTTTTTTGATCAGTGTTTTCAGCCGTTTTTCCGATCCAAGTGTCAATTCAAGGGCGTTACGCTCCTTTTCCAGCTCATCCTGTTCACCACGGATTTTCATCTCTTCCAGTTTGGCCAGATGGCGCAGTTTCAGGTCTAGGATGGCTTCGGCCTGAATATCGGAAAGACCAAAACGTTCCATCAGCAGCGCTTTGGGGCGATCTTCGTTGCGAATTATCTCGATGATTTCATCAATATTCAAAAAGGCAATCATCAAGCCTTCGAGAATGTGCAGTCGGGCCAGGACTTTGTCCAGCCGGTACTGTAGACGACGACGGACGGTTTCACTGCGCCAGGCCAACCACTCGCTGAGCATGGTATCCAATGGTTTGACGCGCGGGCGACCGTCGATGCCGATCATGTTCATATTCACTCGGTAGGTTTTTTCCAGATCCGTGGTGGCGAACAGATGGTTCATCAGGCTGTCGACATTAATTCGGTTGGACTTGGGCACGATCACCAATCGTGTTGGGTTCTCATGGTCGGATTCATCGCGCAGGTCGGCCACCATGGGTAGTTTTTTCGCCTGCATCTGGGCGGCAATCTGTTCGAGTATTTTCGCGCCGGAGGCTTGGTGAGGCAGGGCAGTGACCACAATGTCGCCACTGTCCAGCTGATAGACGGCGCGCATTCTCAGCGACCCTTTGCCCTGCTCGTACATTTTCACCAGCTCGGCCCTGGGCGTGATCAGTTCTGCTTCGGTGGGGAAGTCCGGTCCCTGGATATGTTCGCACAAGTCAGTGACAGAGGCTTTGGGGTTTTCCAGCAGGTGGATACAGGCATTGGCCACTTCACGCAAGTTGTGTGGCGGAATGTCCGTAGCCATCCCCACGGCAATACCGGTGGTGCCATTAAGCAGCAGGTTGGGCAGGCGTGCTGGTAAAATGGAAGGTTCTTCCAGTGTGCCGTCAAAGTTGGGAATCCAGTCCACCGTGCCCTGGCCCAGTTCACCGAGCAGGGTATCGGCGTATTTGGTCAGGCGGGACTCGGTATAACGCATGGCTGCGAAGGACTTGGGATCGTCTGGCGAACCCCAGTTCCCCTGGCCATCAACCAGTGGGTAACGGTAGGAAAACGGTTGTGCCATCAACACCATGGCTTCGTAGCAGGCGCTGTCACCGTGGGGGTGGAACTTACCGAGCACGTCGCCAACGGTGCGGGCGGATTTTTTGAACTTGGCGCTGTTTTTCAGGCCCAGCTCGCTCATGGCATAGACGATGCGTCGCTGCACTGGCTTGAGGCCGTCCCCGATATGGGGAAGGGCGCGATCAAGGATGACGTACATGGAGTAATTCAGGTACGCGCTCTCTGTGTAGGATCTCAGGGACTGACGCTCAACTCCATCGTCACCAATTACGATCTGCTCCGCCATATTTCAACCCGTTTCGGTATGCTTGAATAAAGCTGTAATCATAGCAAGCATCTATATGGCATCGAAAGTGTGCCGGTGACTGCGGCACAGTTGCAACGGCAAGGGCAAAGAAGCCTGAGTCGGCTTCTTTACGACAGATGACCTTAGGGGGGGGAGTAAACAGATCTGTACCACCGTTCACACTGAGCCTGTCGAAGTGTGCTGCCCGCATCCTTCGACAGGCTCAGGATGAACGGAATGTGGTGGTACTTTTGTATCCACCACTCCCCTTAGTTGGTCTCAGTCAAGCGAACACCACTGAGAGGCTGAGCGATGGCTTCAGGTTGGCCAGCCACCTGTTGTCTTTCCACGTACGGGTTGCCCCAGCCTTGTATTTTGCTGATGCGTTGATTGCGTTCTGACTCCCAGGCGGTGACCGGGTACATCTTGTCCCACGCCTGAAACAGTTTTCTCTCCTGGTCACTGAGTCTGAATTTATATTGGTCAGCCATGTACAGGTAAATCCTGGCAATACTGCCGCGCTGGTTTTCCGGTGGCTGAGCAACACGGGCTTTGAAGTCAACGCGGAAATCGCAGCGTCCGTAGTAGTTGGGAGCATTGGTTAACATGCCAAAGCCATAATTGGAGCGATCACCATTGACCTCGCCCACGGCCGGCACCAGATTATGCAAGTCTGCCTCCATGGCCCGAAACTGTGGGTTGTTGCGGCTGCAATTGCTGCGCCCACCTTGCTGCCAGCACTGCAATTGATGGCCGAATGTCCAGGCCGGCACCACATGCTCCCACTCGATCCGGTTGGCTCGTACGGACTGTTTACGCACGGTGTAGCCACAGGCTGCAAGATCTGGAATCAGTTTTTTGCCTTCCTTTTTGATTGGACAGTCGCAGTAAAAACTTACCATGTGTTTGTCGTATATTTTTGTAGCTTCTCTTTTCGCACTGGCAAAACTGGCCGGCGGGCTGGCGTGAACGGCGCAGGAAAATGCCGTGAGCACCAGCATCGGGAACCACTGACGTATATTTAATGTAGGCATGGGGATTCTGTATTGAGGGCTTTACAGTTGGTGTTAGTGAAGAAAAGAAGCCCGGGAAAATACAGGACGATTTACCAATGATGTTCTGCTTGCAGGGAGTCAGAAATCAGGGAGCTGAAAACACCACAGACGACGGCCACTAAGGCAATGCCGATACCGGATGACAAAGACTCCCATAGGGATGCTTGCTCAAGGGTGTAATAATAAGCGACACCAACAACCAGCCAGGCTCGCCAAAAGTTCAAAGCAACAATGGCGGTGAGCCGTAAACCGGCTGAAAGAAGCATTTTCATCGTCGGATTGTTCCAGGCTGGCACTTTTCACAGTGCATCTTATGCCTGAATTTTGTCAGCGGGCATCAGTGTTTTACGAAGCGTTATGCGGGTTTATCCTGTTTGATGTGGTGCAGCTATTGAGTACCAAGGTTAATTATCGGTGATCATCGAGGGATAATTTTGCTTGTTTACCACCTAAGGGTAGTGGTGGACACAAAAATACCACCACTATCCGTTCATCCTGAGCCCGTCGAAGGATGTGGGCAGCACACTTCGACAGGCTCAGTGTGAACGGTGGTATGGATCTGTTTACTACCTCCCTAAGCCCATTGCGTATTTCATGACCCGGTTGATTGCGGGGGAGAGTTTTCCGGCCACCGACAAACCAGCATTTCTGAGCAGTTGCAGTGGTTTATTATCATTGCTGAAGGCGTAATAAAAGGCATCCATCGTATACATCATGATGCGGTTATCGGTGCGTCTGGCTTTTTCGTAGCGAGCGAGAACGGCGGGGCTGCCAAGGTGTTCACCAGCTTGATGGGCTGCACTGAGGATTTCGATCAGCCAGGCGGCATCCTGAAAACCAAGGTTAACGCCTTGGCCGGCAAGAGGATTGATGGTGTGGGCGGCGTCTCCGGCCAGCACTACGTTCGGGCGAAAGTAGCGACTGGCATGGCGGCGGGCAATGGGAAAAGCACCGCGCTGATGGAGCCGGATGATGGGTGGCAACTCAGCCGGAAACGTTGCCACCAGCTCATTGATGAAAGAGGCATCGTCCAGCGCCATCAGCTGGCGGACATTTTCTGGCTGGTGATACCAGACCACTGAGCCATAGCTTTTGCCGCCAACATCGGGCAACGGCAAAAAAGCTTGTGGGCCGGTGGGGGTAAATGCCTGCCAGGTAATATCCTGACAACCGCCGTCTATCTCAACGGTGGCAACGAGACACTGTTGTTCATAGTCCCGCTGTTCCATGGCAATGGCTGCTGCTTGACGCACCTGCGAGTGAGCGCCGTCAGCACCCACCAGAAGGTTGCCATAAAAGCGACGACCATCGTCTAATTCAACCATGGGTTTGTGCACATCCATGCGGACAATTTGTGCAGGGCAGAATAGAGAAATCGATGGGTAAGCGTTGAGGGCGGTTAGCAGGCCGAGCTGGGTGACGCGATTTTCAACAATGTAACCCAGCTCGGATTCGTTGATCCGTTGGGCATCAAACAGCACGTGGTTGATGGTGGAGTGATCAAACGGTGCCGGCAGCTTCTCCCACACCGCCATGCGCCGGTAGGGCGTCATGCGCATCGTTTGCATGGGTTCCCAGGCACCGAGATGACGCAGGATGTTTTCTGAGGCCCGGCTCAGAGCCGATACCCGTTGCTCTGGCAGGGCATCGTCGGGCAGAGGTTCTGGCAGTGCATGGTCAAACAGGGCTACGTTGATACCGGCCTGGCCAAGGCCGCAGGCGATGGCTGTTCCCACCATGCCGGCACCGACCACCAGTACATCGAACGTGTTATTGGGATTGTGGGGCTGATCAGTCATGGCGGCGACGCACAATGGAGTGAATGCCTCGGATAACCCGAATCCGTTTGATGATTCTGGCCAAATGGAGCCGGTCCCGCACGCTGAGCAACAGCTGCACAATGCTGCATCGGGAGTCTTGCTCCACCATGCTGATTTTTTCGATATTGCCTTCCACGGCGGTGATGGCGGTGGCCAAAGAGGCGATCATGCCCCGGTGATGCTCCAGCTCAACGCTCAGCTCCACGGTAAACTCACCGGAGACGTCTTTATCCCATTCAACTTCAAGAATTTTCTCGGGATTATGGCGAATATCGGCCACATTTGGGCAGCTATCGGCGTGGATCACAATGCCCCGGCCGGAGCTGACATGGCCGACAACCGGATCACCCGGAATGGGATAGCAGCACTTGCCAAAACTGATCACCATGCCCTCAGAGCCACGGATGGATAGCGGCATGGCACTGTTGGAAAGATCCAGCTGAGTTTTGTTCTCCGGCAGGCTGCCCGGTTCAGCCAGAATCTTGGCGACGATGTAGGCCATGCGGTTGCCAAGGCCGATCTCTTCGAGCAGTTCGTCCAGAGTATCGAGGTTAAACGCAGTCAGTTGTTGCTGGATCAACGGTTCGCCCAGTTCTTCCAGCGTGGTGTTAAAGCTGACCAACGCCTTGTTCAACAGTCGCCGGCCAAGGGCGATAGACTCGTTGCGACGTTGATGCTTGAGGAAGTGGCGGATATTTGAACGGGCTTTACCGGTAGTGACAAAATTGAGCCAGGTGGCGTTTGGTCTGGCACCGGCAGCGGTGACTACTTCCACCGTCTGGCCGCTCTGTAACGGCTGACTGAGCGAAGACAGACGTCTATTAATGCGACAAGCGACGCAAGTATTGCCAAGATCGGTATGTACTGCGTAGGCGTAATCTACTGCCGTTGCCCCTTTGGGCAGCTCAAGAATATGGCCTTTCGGGGTAAAGACGTACACCTCATCGGGAAAGAGGTCGATCTTAACGTTCTCAATAAACTCCAGCGAGTCGCCGGCGTTTTTCTGCAACTCCAACACACCTTTGAGCCACTGTCGGGTACGGGCGTGGCTGCCAGAGAGCGCCTCTTCTCCAGACTTATACAGCCAATGGGCAGCAATGCCGTTATTGGCCATATCCTCCATCTCCTGGGTGCGCAGTTGAATCTCAATGGGCACGCCGTGCATACCAAACAACGTGGTATGCAGAGACTGGTAGCCGTTGGCTTTGGGAATGGCGATATAATCTTTGAAACGACCGGGGATGGGTTTGTAAAAGTTATGCACAATGCCCAGTGCGCGGTAGCAGCTGTCTACTTTGTCCACAACAATGCGAAAGGCAAACATGTCCATGATGTCGTCAAAGGACTTGCGCTGGTTTTTCATTTTGCTGTAGATGCTGTAGAGGTGTTTCTCCCGCCCGATGACCCGGCCTTTCAAACCCTCTTCTTCCAGACGAGCGGCCAGCGCCTGCTGTACCTGACCAATCAGATCTTTGCGGTTACCACGGGCATTGTTCACCGCCTGGCGAATCAGCCGGGCCCGCAGGGGATACATGGCAAAGAAGCCCAGGTCCTCCAGCTCAATGCGTAGGGTGTGCATGCCCAGACGGTTAGCAATGGGGACGTATATATCCAGCGTTTCTCTGGCTATGCGCCGGCGTTTGTCCGGCCGCAGTACGCCCAGGGTGCGCATGTTGTGCAGCCGGTCGGCCAGCTTGACCAGGATCACTCGGATGTCCCGGGCCATGGCCAGCGCCATTTTCTGAAAGTTTTCTGCCTGGGCGAGGGTTTTGTTCTCGAAGTTCATGTGGGTCAGTTTACTGACCCCATCCACCAGGTCGGCCACCACATCGCCAAACTGACCGGCAATGTCGTGCCTTTCGATTCCGGTGTCTTCAATCACATCATGCAACATGGCTGCCATCAGGCTCTGATGATCCATGTGCATGTCAGCAAGAATGGAGGCAACTTCAAGGGGATGAATAATGTAAGGGTCGCCGCTGCGGCGGGTTTGCCCCTCGTGGGCCTGCTCAGCGTAGTAGTAGGCCCGGCGAACCAGGTTGACCTGCTCAGTATTCAGATAGGACTTCAGTCGGCCGGCAAACTCATCGATGGTCAGCAAAGTCCGCTCCTCACGCGCAGTTCATCCATTGCACCTTCATTATCGTGTCTGGCTTCTCCGCAGAGAAGTATAGGGGTAAAGCGCTTATTGGCTGACGCCAGAGAGGAACATGGCCGCTTCTTCATCGTCCACGGTACGGTCATCAACAGAAAGAGGTGTTACCAGACCTTCAGCAATTTCACGCAGGGCAACGACGGTGGCTTTGTCGTTTTCCCAGTCCACTTTGGGGTCTTTGCCACCAATGGTCAACTGACGTGCGCGCTTGGAGGCAACCATGACCAGTTCAAAACGGTTGTCTACGTTATCAAGACAATCTTCAACAGTTACTCGAGCCATGCTCTACTCCATTGATCAGTAATTGGAATGCCGGTTTAAGGACTCTTTAGTGTACTTTACGCCCAAAAGCCAGACAAGCTCTGGCAAGCTGCGTATTTCCACCACAACAAGGTGCGGTTCAGACTGTTCAAGAGTATGATCATCCTGCTAAAAAATGGCCTGCAATCATTTGTCGAGCAGTCAGGAACACGTATGCATAAAACGTCCGATAACTCTGAGAAGCACCACGACAGGGCTCAGAAACTTAACGATCTGCGCACAGCCATGGCGCAGCAGGGCCTTGATGCCTGGATTATCTCTTCGGCCGACGCCCACAACAGCGAATACGTGGCTCAGCACTGGGAAGGGCGGGCGTGGCTGTCCGGTTTTACCGGTTCGGCGGGGACGGTGGTCATCACCCAAGACAAGGCCGCCCTGTGGACCGACGGTCGCTACTTTATCCAGGGGGCAGAACAGCTGGCTGATTCCGGCATTGCCCTGATGAAAGAGGGTCAGCCCGGTGTGCCGTCCATGGCCGATTGGCTGGCCGACGAAGTACCGGCAGGCGGTTGTGTGGGCTTTGATGGTGCCACCCTGAGTCTTACCGGCATCCGTTCGTTGCAAGACAAGCTGGCGGATAAAGCCATTACGCTTGAGGGGAGCCATGATCTGCTCAATGGCATCTGGCATGACCGTCCTCCATTGCCCGCAGAGCCGGTGTTTTTGCACTCAATCGAATACGCCGGTAAAAGCCTTGGGGAAAAACTGGCTGAAGTGCGGGCACTGCTTGGTCAGCGCAAGGCCACTGAGCTGTTGATCACTACGTTGGACGACATTGCCTGGCTATTTAACCTGCGAGGTTCAGACATCGAGTGCAATCCGGTGTTTCTCGCTTATGCTTTGATTTCAGCGGATACGATCTCGTTGTTCGTCAATCAGCAACGGATTGAGCAAGATGCTTTGGCGACCTTGAAAGAGGCCGGTGTGGAGCTTGCCGGTTACGACGATATTGCCGACAGGTTAGCTGCTCTCTCTGACGACGCCCGCCTGATGATTAATCCGGCAAACACCAATTATCGACTGGCGTCGGCCATTCCATCATCGGTGACCCTGATCGAAGATCGTCTGCCCACCACCGACCTGAAAGCCATCAAAAACAGCACCGAAATAGCCCGGATGCAGGTCTGCCACCGTCGCGATGGTGTAGCCATGGTGCGTTTTATGCGCTGGCTTGAGGGTAATATTCCTACCGGGGAGCTGGATGAGGTCAATATCGACCTGCAACTGCTGGCGTTTCGCAGCGAGTCTGAGCTGTTCAAAGGTGTCAGCTTCCCATCCATTATTGGCTACGCAGGCCACGGTGCAATTTGTCACTACCGGGCCGATGAAACCTCCGCCTACACCATCGACAACAAGAGCCTGCTGCTGGTTGACTCTGGCGGTCAGTACCCCGATGGCACCACCGACATCACCCGCACCTTTGCCTGCGGCGAGCTGACCGAAGAGGAGAAGCGCGATTACACCTTGGTAATGAAAGGTCACATTGCCCTGGCCAGCGCCCGCTTCAAGGAAGGAACACGCGGTATTCAGTTGGATGCCATAACTCGCCAGCCATTATGGCGTGAGGGTATCGACTTTAATCACGGTACGGGTCACGGTGTTGGTTACTTCCTTAATGTGCACGAGGGGCCGCAGAGTATCAGCGCCCGCTGGTTCGACGTTACCCTCAAGCCCGGTATGCTGATCACCAATGAGCCAGGCATCTACCGCGACGACAAACACGGCGTTCGACTGGAAAACATCATGTTGGTCGTCGAGGATGTGGAGAATGAGTTTGGCAAGTTCCTCAAACTGGTTCCTCTGACGCTGGCACCGTTTGATACCCGGCCACTGCTGAAAGAGCTGATGTCTGAAGGGGAGATTCAGTGGTTGAATGACTATCATGCCGAGGTCAGACAAGCACTCTCACCATTGCTGAGCGGTGAAGATTTGCAGTGGCTTGAGCGCGCTACGCAGTCGCTGTAATTTGCAAGTCCATTTGCCCATCTGTGTAACGGGCAAATGGCGCATCATGATCAGGTGTTTTACTGGGTTTCGGGGGGGAGGATGTCATCCAGGCTTATTGTTATTGAATCTAATTCAAGCGGATCTTGATTGTCACTGCCCTCGGGGTCACTGCTCTCAGGATCGTTGGTTTTCAGACTGATGATGATTGACTTTTTCTCACCCAACTTAACGGTAATTTTGTCAAGGCCAATAGTTTCATCTGAAGCATCCTCTCTCAGATCAATGGTAATATCGTCAAGGCTAATAGTTTTATCCGACTCTTTCTTACCCAGATCAATGGTAATATCGTCAGGGCCAATGATTTCATCTGACTCGTTCTCATCCAGATTAAGGATAATACTGTCAAGGCCAACGATTTTATCATCGGGTAGATTATTGATTTGGAAATCTGATTTTTTCTGCTCTGAATTAATGTTTTCTTTCTTTGTGTTATTGGTGCTTACTGGCAATGATTTTTCATTGGTATTAATTATTCCTTTCATATCATAACGCCCTTTTTTGCCATAAAGGGTGTTGCTAATCTCATTCATCAACAATTGGGTAAGTTCAAGCTTTTTTTGATGATATAATTTCAGCTCATCAATTCCTAATTTTTGATTGGCGGTATTTTTTGTCACAGATTTAACTTTTTCTTTCAGGATGGGGTCAATTTTTTTTATTATTTGATCAGCAAGTTGGATGCTTATGTTGTACTTGTATTTTGCTGCTTTGCCCTGAAGTTCACTTTGTTTGCCCAGCTCACTCCACACGTCTGCCTGAATCTGATTAAGAATGATGTTGTAACAGTCGCAAAAAAAATCTTTTTGGCTGTGCATGCCGTTCTTTTCTTTGGCCAACAGCTCATCTTTTTTTCTGGCAATTTTTTCTCGTTCAGCCCGGACCCCAGCCACTGTTTTGCTGAGTGCTTCATGGGTTTCCCCAGAGGCATTGGCCAGCTGCTCGTTGAGCTTAGTCAGCCGGCGATCCAGATTCCTGATGTCATCATCACAATTGTCTACAGAGATAATCTGGGTATTCAGGCAGGTACCGAACAGGAAGTCTTTTTGCTCCGGCGTCTTCATGCCAGTACCCAAAACCGCTGAGAGTTGGTTATTAATAGCTGCAGAAGTTTGTGAGCCGTTAAGAATCTGTTGCAACAGCTCCATGGCCAGGGCGATCTTGTTCTCGTCAGACTTGTTCTCATCAGACTTGTTTTTGTCCAGCTGGAAACTAAAACTCATCACTTTGGCCGACATAGCAACCATCTGTTGATAATGTTTGTCTTTATCCATGTGTGAGGGCGGATTGTTCTGGTAGTAGTGTCCAAGTTTCTTGTAATAAAGATCGATGGAATTTCTGGCTTCTTCACCAGTTTTTGCGTTAATGCATGTGCTGAAAATTTTATCAAAGGCTTTGCAGGATTCTTCTGATCTTGAAAAAAGGTGATCTGAGTCAGAAGCATCTGTTTTTTTCAGCAGGCTGTTTAATTTTACCAGGTTCTTTATTTTTCTTATTAAAGGTGCTTTAGTCTCTTTTCTACCGCATGCCGATGAGGTATTAACTTTGCAATGGTCGGGGTTGTCCTCGCTGACCTTATACCGACTAAATGCTTTTTTGGCGCGATTTTCCCAAGTTTTCGGGCGAGCAGAATCACTGCTGACGGCCCCGGTTCCCTCGGCACCTAAATCTGTAAGCTTCATATCACTACTCCCTTAGTGTACTTATTATTTAAAGCCGGTTATTAAAGACTAGAGCATTTGCCGCCAACAGTTTTTCGTTGTCGATGAAGATATTAATAATCGGCAGATAGTTGACGGGTAAATGACATCGTCGCTGCAGATGTTGGTGAAAGCTCGCCTTCTTCAGGAATGAGTAGTTAGCTGCCCGGAATCCGGCTGTTGCCGGATTCCATCAAAAACAGATCAGCAATCGTGGCACTAACGTCTAACGCATCACTCCGCCAGTGCTTTTTTCTGAAGTTCAATCAGCTCTTCGATACCGGAGCGAGCCAGCGCCATCATGGCTAGCATCTCATTCTGGCTAAAGGGCGCGTCCTCAGCGGTTCCCTGGATCTCGATAAAGCCGCCGGCATCGGTCATGACTACGTTCATGTCCGTTTGTGCACTGGAATCTTCCGGATAATCCAGATCAAGCACCGGGCTGCCTTTGTAAATCCCCACCGATACCGCCGCAATCAGGTGCAGGAATGGATCTGCCTTGACCATCTTCTTGTCCTGCATGTGGCGCAGAGCATCTACCAGCGCCACGCAGGCACCGGTGATGGCAGCGGTACGAGTACCGCCATCGGCCTGAATGACATCGCAGTCAATATTGATGGTGTTTTCGCCGAGCTTTTTCATGTCCACGGCGGCACGCAGAGCCCGGCCGATCAGGCGCTGGATTTCCAGTGTCCGCCCGCCCTGGCGACCTCTGGAGGCTTCGCGGCCCATACGTTCGGTGGTGGAACGGGGCAGCATGCCGTACTCGGCGGTAATCCAACCCTGCCCGGTGCCTTTGAGGAAGCGGGGTACACCGCGTTCGACAGAAGCAGTGCAGATGACTTTGGTGTCGCCAAATTCAACAAGCACAGATCCCTCTGCATGTTTGGTATAGTGTCGCGTGATTTTGACATCACGCAGCTGGTCAGCCGTTCTTCCGCTTGGACGCATGGAAATTTCCTTGGTATGTCTAAAAAACTTACGCAGCGCAAAATCTGCGAAATTATAACTGTTTTGCAGATAAACTTCTGAAATAATGCGTTTCCGTCAGTCCAGTGATCAACAAGAGTATTTCATGACATTCAGCATGACTGCATTCGCCCGGATTCAGGTCGGGGAGGATTGGGGCAGCCTGGTATGGGAAATTCGATCCGTTAACCACCGCTATCTTGAACCCACATTTCGTCTGCCCGAACAGGCACGGGAAATTGAGCCTGCATTGCGCGAAATCACCCGTCAACAACTCAAAAGGGGTAAGGTCGAGTGCATCCTCAAGTATCAGCTGGTAGAGCAGGAGCAGGCGCTTGAGTTAAACGATGCGCTGTTGGCCAGGCTGCGTAATGCGGTACACGTGGTTGAGTCTCGCTTCGGTCAGGTTGCTCCAGTCAATCCCCTTGAGGTTCTGCAATGGCCGGGCGTGCAGAGTACACAGGAGACGGCAGCGGCAGTTATCCATGAAGCCGCAGTGAAAGGATTTCACCAGGCGTTAGTACAACTGAATGCCATGCGTCAACGGGAGGGCGCTGAACTTAAGGCTTTTATCACCACCCGTCTGGATAAAATGAACCAGGAGGTGGCTGGACTGCGCACATTGTTGCCGGAGATTCTGCACAACCAGCGGGAGAAAATACTGGCTCGTCTGGCCCAGGCCAGACTGGAGCTGGACCCGGAGCGGTTGGAGCAGGAGATGGTTCTGATGGCACAGAAAATGGATGTGGACGAAGAGCTTGACCGCCTGACAACCCATATTGCTGAAGTGCGCAGAACGCTTGACGCCGGTGGGGCTGTGGGTCGGCGGCTGGATTTTCTTATGCAGGAGTTGAACCGGGAGGCTAATACGCTCTCCTCCAAATCCATCCATTCCGGCCTGACTCAGGTGGCGGTTAACCTGAAAGTCTTTATTGAGCAGATGCGGGAGCAGGTACAAAATATTGAATAATCAATAGGCTATAGCTTGTTCGGAAACTGCTTTTCTGAATGTTGATGTACCGGACGTTGTCCGGGTAGTTATTTTGGGGCCGTTCCTGATCGAGTGTGCCCGGGTTTAAAGCAGGGAATAATCCCTGGAGCGTTCATGAATATCGGTAAACTTTACATCATCGCCGCCCCGTCCGGTGCAGGCAAAACAAGTCTGGTTAAAGCCATGGTTGAGTCCACGCCCCATGTGCGGGTGTCGGTCTCCCACACCACCCGGGGCATCCGGCCCACTGAAGTTGACGGTGTAAATTACCACTTTACTACCGTTGATGGCTTCAGGCAGATGCTCAGGGACGATGAGTTTCTTGAGCATGCTGAAGTGTTTGGCAATTACTACGGCACCTCCCGGCACTGGGTGCAGGAGCAGCTTAACAAAGGCGAGGACGTCATCCTGGAAATTGACTGGCAAGGTGCTCAGCAGGTGCGTAGCCTAATGCCGGATGCTGTTTCTGTTTTTATACTTCCACCGTCGCTTGATGCATTGCGTGAACGGTTGATTGGCCGAGCGACGGATGATCTGGCTATTATTGAACGACGAATGTCGCAAGCTGTCAGTGAGATGTCGCACTACGGTGAGTTTGATTATCTGGTGATTAACGATGAGTTTGATCTGGCCCTGCGCGATTTGCAGACCATTATCCGCAGCCATCGATTATCGACCAACTGGGTTCGACACCATAAAGAAGACTTGCTGAAAGGGCTGTTAGGTTAGCAAGGTTCAACTACTGTCAGCGTGGTACTGCCTACCACGCCAGCAGAGTCCGTCGGCTGAGACTAGAGAGTCCCTGTTGGGTGATTCAGGCCCCCAGCTCCCAGTCGTAGTCAATAATAACTGGCGCGTGGGATGAGAACACCTGCCCTTTGTAGATACCGCCATTCAGAACGCGGTGACGCAGCCCCGGGGTAATGATCTGGTAGTCAAGGCGCATCCCCACGTTGTCGTGACGCAAGAGATCATCCTGCCACCAGCTGTACTTGCCGGCCTCGCTGTCCACCTCACGATAGGCATCGAAAAAGCCCATATCGCCGAGCAGTCCTTCCATCCAACCGCGCTCGGCCTGATTGAAACCGGATATCTCCTGCGCGTCGCGCCAGTCGGCCACATCAATCTTGCGATGGGCGATATTCCATGTGCCGCACATAATAAACTCGCGACGTTTGCGGCGTTGCTTACTCAGGTGATGGGAATAACCGTCCAGAAAACGGTACTTGAAGTTCAGGGCCTCATCATCATGCCCTTCGGGCACATAGAGACTGACCAGGCTGACCTTGTCAAAGTCGGCCTGAAGATAACGACCGGTTTCGTCGGCCTCAGGGAAGCCGAGTCCGCTGATAATGGCCTTGGGTGCGTAGCGGGAATAGATGGCGACGCCACCGCGGTCAGTGCGCATATAACCGCTGAATGCGTAGCAAAAGTAGCCGTCCAGGAAGTACTGGTCTTCGATTATGGCCTCATCTTCACGTGTGTCCTGTAGACAGACAAGGTCTGCGTCCTGCTCCAGAAGCCAGTCGAACAGGCCTTTCTCTCGGGCATTTTTAATGCCTTCACAATTTAAACTGATAACTCTCATCGCATACACCTTGCCCGCACGCTTGTCGCGTGCTGACATCAAGCTTGTTACCTCGGCGAGACAGTAACCGGAAAAAAGAAACAAAAGACCTGCAAACCTCAGCCTGAAAATAACTGCACCAATGCAGAGTCAGGATGAACGACGGCTGAAGTCTGAATTTTTCAACGATACGGTTACTCAACCGGGATTAACCCTGCATCAACTGTACGACAGAGTTAGTAAGGGCCCATAACCCATATTATAAGGCATCTTGCCGATTCTGATGGTACGGTTGAACACAGAAAGTTCGGAATTGTAACGAATAAATGATAACGAGTCGCTCCTCGCATGTTTATCCGCATAAATCCGGTCTCTATTGCATAAGCTTGCTAGTTGGCAGGTTATTAAGCGATAACTTACGTATTGTCTGTTCATTTGGTTAATCTGGTTAATAACTTGCCGGCCACGGCTGAGTAGTGGTGTAAGATAAGCACCAACGTCCAAATCATGGGCATGCTATCAACGGGATCACAGATGCATCAGTATCAAGAAGAATTTCTGGACTTTGCCATTACCCGGCAGGTACTTCGTTTCGGTGAGTTCACCCTGAAATCCGGCAGAAAGTCACCTTATTTTTTCAATGCCGGGCTGTTCAACAGTGGCGAGGCCATCAGCAAGCTGGGGCAGTTTTACGCCGCAGCGATGATCAATGCCGGGCTTGAGTTTGACATCCTCTTCGGGCCGGCCTACAAAGGCATCCCGCTGGCCACCGCCACCGCCATTGCCCTGCAGGAAAAACACGGCCGCAGTGTGCCCTGGTGTTTTAATCGTAAGGAGGTTAAGGATCATGGCGAGGGGGGCAGCATCGTCGGTGCGCCTTTGGCGGGGCGGGTCGCTATTGTCGATGATGTCATCACTGCGGGTACGGCAATTCGTGAAGTGATGGCCATCATCGGCCAAACCAGCGCTACGCCTGCGGCTGTCGTCGTCGCCATGGATCGTCAGGAGAGAGGGCAGGGCGACCTGTCGGCCATTCAGGAAGTGCAGCGGGACTTCAACATTCCGGTGCTGAGCATTGTCTCTCTGGCCGATGTGCTGGAGTACAGCGAAAACCACCCCGACATTCGCCAGTACGCGCCTCAAATAAAATCCTACCGGGACCGCTACGGGGTTTGATTTGCGGATTTGGCCGGGCTGGCCAGGAGTCAGACCCGGGTATTTATAAGTATTTTGTCGTTTATTTTGTTAAAAAAACCACCTCGGACAGTGCTGCCCACTGGGCAGGCCAGTTTTCCGTCGGCTTGCGTTTGAATTCGCTGCGTACGTACTGGGCAACCCTGCCTTCAGCCGCAGCCATCATCAGGTTGGCGGTAACGCTGACTGGCATACGGGTCCTGATACCTTCTTTGAGCTCGGCATCACGCAGGGCCTGTTTGAGCTGTGTCTCCAGACGGTCAAACAACTGAGTCACCCGCTGGCGCAAGCGTTCGGTTTCTCCGGCCAGGGCATCACCGGTGAGAATCCGTGTCAGGCCGGGGTTTTTCTCACAAAAGCCAACGAACAGAAGCAGTATTCTTTCGCAACGGGCAGTCACCTGCTCTTCTTCTGCCAGAATCAGAGAGACTCGGGAGAACAGCGTCTCCTCCATGAACTCAATCAACCCTTCGAACATTTTTGCTTTGCTGGGGAAGTGGCGGTAAAGGGCGGCCTCGGAGACACCGACGGCTTTAGCCAGAGCCGATGTGGTAATCCTGGCCCCGGGAGCCTTTTCCAGCATGTGAGCCAGAGCTTCCAGAATTTGTTGTTTTCGAGAAATTTTTTGCGACATATCCATTATTTGTGTACTAATCGTCATCTCCGGAAATTAAGGTGCCCACCCCCCGGTCGGTTAACAGTTCCAACAAAACGGCATGGGGCACCCGGCCATCTATGATGTGGGCTGCTTTCACACCACAACGAACGGCATCGAGCGCGCATTGTATCTTGGGAAGCATGCCGCCACAAATAGTTCCGTTGTTAATAAGTGCTACTGCCCCAAGGGTTTTAAGTCTGGTGAGTAGATTTTCGTCCTTATCCAGCAGGCCTGCCGTGTTGGTCAGTAGCAACAATTTCTCCGCTGTTATTGCCCGGGCCAGGTGGCCGGCGACCAGATCGGCATTGATATTATAAGAGGTGCCGGCGTCATCGACGCCGATGGGAGCCACCACCGGAATAAAGTCAGAGCTGTGCAACATGGTGATGATGTCGGTATCAATGGCCTCCACTTCGCCCACCTGACCAATATCGATGATCTCCCTGGCCGTCATGGCTGGCGTCGTCTGCGTCACTCTCAGAGGGCGGGCACGAATAAACCGGCCATCCTTGCCCGTCACACCGATGGCCCGACCACCGTTGTTATTGATCAGAGTGACAATCTCTTTATTAACCAGACCACCGAGCACCATCTGCACCACATCCATGGTGCTGGCATCGGTAACGCGCATACCCTGAATAAACCGGCTGTCGATATTCAGCCGTTTGAGCATCTGGCCAATCTGGGGGCCACCGCCGTGCACCACCACCGGGGCGATGCCCACCGCTTTGAGTAGAGTGACGTCTCTGGCAAAGCTGTTTTTCAGCTCATTATTTTCCATGGCGTGGCCGCCGTACTTAATGACCACGGTTTTACCGGCGTAGCGTTGCAAATAAGGCAGGGCTTCGGTCAGCACTGTGGCGATGTCCCGGGCAGACATGACCATCACTCCTTCATGGGCATAATGAAGCCTACAGTGTGGTCATAATCTTATCCGGGCGCGATTTGTGGCGGGAAGTCAGTGCGTTCCGGAGTGCCCAAAACCACCAGCGCCACGATCACTGGCGGCAAAGCTTTCCACAATCTCAAGCTGTGCCTGGACAACAGGCACCAGAATCAGCTGGGCAATCCGTTCACCGGGCTGGATGGTGAACGAAGAGTCGCCCCGGTTCCAGCAGGAAACCATCAGCTGCCCCTGATAGTCCGAGTCAATCAGACCCACCAGGTTGCCCAGCACAATCCCGTGTTTGTGACCGAGACCGGAACGGGGCAGGATCATGGCAGCCAGTGCCGGGTCATCAATATGAATTGCCATGCCAGTGGGCAGCAGCTCGGTCTGGCCCGGTGCCAGCGTCAACGGTTGTTCCAGGCAGGCACGCAGGTCAATGCCCGCCGAACCCGCTGTGGCGTGGTGCGGCAAAGGAAACTCAGTGCCCAGACGCGGATCGAGAATAACGGTCTTTACAGTTCTCATGGGAGACATCCTGCGGATTCGGTGTTGTTGGTAATACTCTGTTTGGCTTTGCAGCACCGGGCAATAATCTGCAACAGCTGTCGGGCAACCACGGTTTTTGCTGCCCTTGGCAATGGCTCCTCAAACTCTTCACCGATGACCGTCACTTCATTGCAATCACTGCCAAAACCGATCTCCCGGTCACCAACATCGTTGGCCACCACTAAATCCAGTTTTTTGCGGCGCAGTTTGTCCGTGGCATAACCAAGCACATTATGGGTTTCTGCAGCAAAACCAACCACAAACGGCGGCTGATCCAACGCGGTGACCGAGGCGATAATGTCAGGGTTACGTACCAGTTTGATCTCAAGGACTTCGCTGCCGTTCTCTGGGTCTTTCTTGATCTTTTCGCCGGCCACTTCCGCAGGGCGGTAGTCGCTCACTGCCGCGCAACCGATAAAAATATCCACTCCGGCAAGCCGGTCATGGACGCTCTGGTGCATGTCCCGGGCGCTGATTACATCAATACGCTCCACTCGATCAGGGGTGGTCAGTTGCACCGGACCACTGATCAGCGTCACCGAGGCACCGGCCGCTACGGCTGCTTCGGCCAGGGCAAAGCCCATCTTGCCGGAGCTGTGGTTGCAAATGTAGCGCACGGGGTCAATGTCTTCGCGGGTACTGCCGGCAGTGATCAGCACCTTCAGGCCGGTAAGAATGTCCATGTTGAACAACTCTGCGGTTTTGGCCGCAATCTGCTCCGGCTCCAGCATTCGCCCGGGGCCAATATCGCCACAGGCCTGACTGCCTTCGTCCGGGCCAAACAGTTGGATATTGCGCTCCACCAGCTCTTCGCAGTTTTGCCGGGTCACGCTGTCGCGCCACATACCCTGATTCATGGCTGGTGCCAGGCAGATCGGGGCGTTAGTGGCCAGGCAGAGCGTGGTCAGCAGGTCGTCCGCATGACCGCCAGCCAGGCGGGCAATAAAGTCGGCCGTGGCCGGTGCCACCAGCACCACATCGGCCCAGCGCGCCAACTCAATGTGCCCCATGGCTGCTTCTGCTCGGGTATCGAGCAAATCCAGGTGCACCGGATTGTGGGAGAGTGCCTGTAAGGTCAGGGGAGTAATAAATTCACAGGCTGCGCTGGTCATGACCACGCGCACATCGGCGCCCTGTTTGGTCAGCAGCCGGATCAGTTCGGCACTTTTGTACGCGGCGATACCACCGGTAACACCAAGCACAATGCGTTTGTTACTGAGCTGCAGCATGGGTTGTAAATTTCCTTTGGGAATTAAAGCGGATATTTTTTGTCTGAGCAGTTATGAATAAAGGGTCTATGTGCGCCTTTATGGATAGCAATTACCGCCAACTGCCCTGCTGAGTGGGCGTAATCATAACAGCGAATCAGCGGCGGATAGAATCGTCTGGCGCAACAACCGGAGTTATCCCGTGCTGCCCCGAGAGAAGATGCTGGCCCATGGGCCGGCGGCACTGACGGAATCAGAACTGCTGGCACTGTTGCTGGGCACTGGCTGTCAGGGCATGAGTGTGACCGCCCTGGCCAGCCACTTGCTGGAACAGTTTGGTGGTCTGGAAAAACTGCTGACCACCGGCCATAAACGGCTTATGACGGTCAAAGGGCTGGGACCGGCCAAAGCCACTCAGCTCGGTGCCATCCTTGAGCTGTGCCGACGGGTGCTTGATGCCAAACTGACCAAATCGGACATCATCAGCAGCCCTGAAGTGACCAAAGAGTACTTGCAGCTCCACTTTCAGGGATTGGAACGTGAGCAGTTTGCCTGCCTGTTTCTCGATACCCGCCATCGGGTGATAACTCTGGAAACCCTGTTTATGGGCACCTTGAGTGCTGCCACAGTCTACCCAAGGGAGGTGGTCAAGCAAGCGCTGGCACTTAACGCCGCTTCGGTGATTTTTTGCCACAACCATCCCTCCGGCGACCCGCAACCGAGTCAGGCCGATATCCACATCACCGCCAGGCTCAAAGAGGCGTTGCAGCTGGTGGATATTCAAGTGTTAGACCACATGATTGTCGGACGGGGGAGTATATTGTCTATGGCTGAGCATGGGCTGGTTTGAGGCCATTGCTCTTGAGCCATCAGCGTTACTCTTCTTCGTCGCTTTGCTCCTGCCCAAAATCATCAAACTCTGGCGCCAGAAACCACTCATCCAGTTTTATGGCCAGCTGATCCACCCCGGTGCGTTTCAATGAAGAAAACAGCTGGGTGCTGACCAGTGGGAATCGGGCCAAATCTTGCTTCAGTTTGTTCAGCACCTGTTTGGCGGCACCTTGTTTGAGTTTGTCCGCCTTGGTAAGCAGGATATGCAAAGGTAAGTTGGCGCTCACACTCCAGTTCAGCATCATCTGGTCAAACTCTTTCATTGGGTGGCGGATATCCATCAATAGCACCAAGCCGACCAGAGCATCGCGCCGCTCCAGATAATCGGTCATGTGATGCTGCCACTCTTTTTTCATGGCTTCCGGCACTTTGGCGTAACCGTAACCAGGCAGGTCCACCAGAAACACGTCGTCCTGAACCTGGAAAAAGTTGATCAGCTGGGTTCTGCCCGGCGTCTTACTGGTTCGGGCCAGCTTGTTGGAGCCGGTCAGGGCATTAAGGGCGCTGGATTTGCCGGCGTTGGAACGCCCGGCAAAGGCCACTTCCCGACCTTCGTTCTCCGGGCACTGGCTCAGCTTCGCCGCACTTTTGAAAAACGATGCCTGCCGGTAATTTAATGAAGCTGTGTCACTCATGGTCTTTTCTGCATTCCACTGTTTGCTGTACCTGGGCTCGCCAGCGGAAATATTTCACCGCTGGAAACACCAACGTCCGCCAGTCACGTACAAGGGGGTTGAAAAATGGGCGTTATGCGCGAGCCTGTCGGCAAGGCGCTTGGCTGTACCGGTTGCCGGTTGAGTAGTTTATACTATCGTCGTTCATGGCACATGCCGTCATGTCACCTGATGCTGTTGCTGCCGAAGCCGGTGCAAAGCCCGCTCGGTATGCTCAACCGTAAGCACACTCAGGTCTGACGAATAATAACAGCCACTTGAGGCAAATGCCGTCACTGGGTCAGGTAATGAAAAAAGTCATTCTCACTGTGTTCATTTCTTTGGGGGTAGCCGGCCTCGCCTTCGCCAAGGGTGATGCCGCAGCTGGCCAAGCCAAGGCAACCACCTGTGCCGCATGCCACGGTGCCACGGGCATCAGTATGGCGCCCATCTGGCCCAATCTGGCTGGTCAGGGGCAGCGTTATTTGATCAAACAAATTACCGAGATCAAAGACGGTGTTCGCTCAGTGCCGGAGATGATGCCCTTTGTTGGTGGTCTGACGCCACAGGATATTGAAGATTTAGCCGCGTTTTACGCTAGCCAAAACGCTCCCCAAGGTTCCACCGAGGAAAAATACATCGCTGTGGGCGAAGCGCTCTATCGCGGGGGCGATGCAAAAAAAGGCATTCCGGCCTGCTCCGGTTGTCACTCTCCCACCGGCAAGGGGAACTATCTTGCTGGTTTCCCGCTGATTGCCGGACAAAATGCCGATTACCTGGCCAAGCAGTTGCGCGACTTGCGTGAGGGGGTTCGTGCCAATGATGGCGAAGGTAAGATTATGAGAAGCATCGCGGAGAAGATGAGCAATAAAGAAATTGATGCGGTGTCCCATTACATCAGTGGGCTTCGTTGAGGGTTAACAGCAGGTGTCCGACACCTGCTGTTGTCTTGTGTCAGTCATTGGCCTGACCTTCGTTAAACTCCCGAGTGTTGCGCTCGGTGATTTTCTTCTTTTTGCGTTTGTTTTTCTTGCGTGCTTTGCGCATATCCAGCGACTTATCTTTACCCTTCTTATTGCCTGACCGGTCGAGGTAAGGCTTTTGCCCGTCTGAAGACGGGTTCACGCCATTGTCGGGATTGTTGGCGCCGTCGTCGTTACCGCGACCGTAATCAAGGTTGGATGGGGATGAAGGGTCGATTCTGAAACCTGAACTCACGATGTAGCCTCCCTGCTCAATGCATCCGTTAAGTCTACACAATTGACGCTTCGGCCATGCAAACTCACACGGTATAGTGCCGTAATTGCACCCTCTGATGACCAAGGATTGACGATGCCATCGCCAGATGGGAAATCGGTGCCTGTTTCTCCACCAACACGGCGTCAATGATTTTGCCGTGAGGTTCGCCAAGGCTGTGCAGGCGCAGATTGACCAGAGCCGCTTCTATCGCCGTCAGCCCCGGGTTAAAGGCGGCATTTTCGGCATATCGGCCGGTAATAACGGTGCCGTTTTCCAGACGCAGGGCAACGCCCGAATAACAGCTGGAGTAGGGTGCATAACTGTGTCGGGCCGCTTCAGTAGCAGCATTGACCAGCTCGTCTGCCGGATCAGGGCTGACCAGCGACTGACTGGTGGGGCTCATCAGGCGGGTTGTCTGTTGCAGGTCCTCAGGACCAAAAGCATCCGGCAACAGATTGGTGATATGGTAATGGCGTTGCTGCTCGCTGTGCAGCTGGCTGACCAGAATATCCATCTGCCCGACCTCGTTCAGTTCGTTGATGAACTGTCGGCAGTGGCCGCAAGGGGCTTCATTGACCATTAAGCTGCGCAGCCGGGTTTCACCCTGGTGCCAGGCATTACAGATTGCCGCCTGCTCAGCATGAACAGACATTTTCAGGGGTTGCCCAAGGGTTTCCAGATTGGCTCCCAGATAGAAAGGCCCCGGGCCCTGTTCACGGTAGCCCTCAACAATGGCTCCCACACAGAAATTGGAAACAGGGCAGGTGCTCATGGCTCCGGCCAGTGGCAGCAGCGCTTTGAGCAACCCCTCAGTGGACAGTTGCAGCAGCTCTTGCAAGGTCAAGACTTGCTCAGGATCAAGACGCCCCTGCTGTTGAGTCAACGATTGCAAAACAGCACTGACGTTGGCGGGAAATTGCACCAGTTGTTGTTGGAAAGCTTCATGATTCATTCTGTGTGTACTCTGGTCATGCGATGCAGTTCTGCCTATGTACTACGGAAATGCCTTGATTGCCATTATTGCAACCATTTGTGTTGATAGCGCCTATTGCACTCAAGGCCAGGATTGAAAAAAATAGGTGGCTGTTTGATCAGCCCAGCAGAAGGGGATCAAAAGTGTGGCATCCTTTTTTACCGCGTTTTTTACTGTATTTTCTACTACAAACAACCGTGAGCGCTGCATGGCAAAACCCATTGTTATTTTTGATTCCGGTGTTGGCGGACTCAGCATTTACCAGGAAATAAAACAGGTTTTGCCCCAAGTGCCGGTGGTTTATTGCTCGGATATGGCCGGTTTTCCCTATGGTCCCAAACCTGAGCAGGAGGTTATTGAGCGTACCAGCCAGTGCCTCAATGCCTTGGCGGAGCGGTTTGACCCGTCTTTGGCAGTAATCGCTTGCAACACGGCCAGCACCATTTCACTGCCCAGAGTACGAGGTGAGCTGGGTTTTCCAGTAGTTGGGGTGGTGCCAGCCGTCAAAACTGCCAGTGAATACTCAAAAAACCGCTGTATTGGCTTGCTGGCTACGCCCGGCACCGTTGCCCGCTGCTACACCAATCAACTGATTGATGATTTTGCTGCTGACTGCCAGGTCATCCGCGTGGGTTCCAGTGAACTGGTACACATAGCCGAGCAGTATCTGCGTGGGGAGCCTCTGTGCGATGATCGGCTCAGGGCTATTTTGTCACCCTTTCTGACCGCTGAGCCACAACCCGATGCTGTGGTGCTCGGTTGTACCCACTTTCCCTTACTGCGCGAAGCATTGGAGCGAATTGCCCCAGACATTCACTGGATCGACTCCGGCCCAGCCATTGCCCAGCGGGTCGTCAGTTTGCTGGCCGATCATGATCATCAACCAGCCGGAGATGATCGCTTTGTGCACACCGGTGAAGATGGTCTGGCTGATGCCCTGTCACTTGGGCGGATGGGCTTTGGTGAGATCACTGTACTGGCATTAAAGCCCCCGGCCAATTAGCCGGGGGAGATGGGCGAGGTCACAGTGGAGCCAGATTGGCGTAGGCCATCATCAACCATTTGCTGCCCTCAGAAGCAAAATTCACCTGCACCCGTGCCTGACTGCCTTCGCCCTCGTAATTGGTGACGATGCCTTCGCCAAACACATCGTGGTGCACTCGCTGACCCAGTGACAGGCCGTGGTCGGGCGAAGCCGGTGCTATTCGGGTAACCACCGGGCGGGAAATGGTGCCGCCCAGGCGCACCTCTTGCAGTAGCTCCCCCGGAATCTCCCGGATAAACCGGGAAGGCCGGTTCATGGTCTCGGTGCCGTAAAGGCGGCGGCTTTCAGCGTAGGTAAGGTAGAGCGTTGCCATGGCGCGGGTGATGCCCACGTAACAAAGCCGTCGCTCTTCTTCCAGATTACCCTCATCAAGGGACATTTTGTGGGGGAACAGCCCTTCTTCCATGCCGGCAAGAAAGACCAGGGGAAACTCCAGCCCTTTGGCCGAGTGCAGGGTCATCATCTGCACACAGTCCTGAAACTGGTCAGCCTGGTTGTCACCCGCTTCAAGGGCAGCGTGGGCAAGGAAGGCATCCAGCGGTGTTATGTTTTCGTTGTCGGATTCTTCGCCGAAGTCGTCCATATCAAACTGACGACAAGCGCTGACCAGTTCCTCAAGGTTCTCTACCCGCGCCTGACCCTTCTCGCCTTTCTCCTTGCCGTGGTGCTCAACCAGGCCGCTCATGGTGATTACATGATCCGACAACTCACCCAAATCCAGGTTTTTTGCTGCCTGGCCCATGGATTCAATTAACTCGATAAAAGCCGCCATGGACTTACCCGCTTTACCACCCACCGCCGACGACGCCACCAGATTTTTCATCGCCTGCCACAAGGTAATGCCCTGACTGCGCGCCGCTTCGCGCAGTTTTTCCACGCTTTTCTCACCAATGCCCCGGGCAGGAACGTTGATCACCCGCTCAAGGGAAGTGTCGTCATTAGGTGAGCTGGCCAGACGCAAATAGGCCAAGGCATTTTTGATTTCCGCCCGTTCAAAAAAACGCAGGCCGCCGTAAATCCGGTAGGGGATACCGGGGCGCAGCATGGCCTCTTCCAGAACACGGGACTGGGCGTTAGAACGGTAGAGCACCGCCATATCGCGAAACGCCGTGCCACTGGCATTGGCTTCTTTGATCCGGTCAGTGATAAAGCGCGCTTCATCCATCTCGTTAAACCCGGCGTACAGATGCACCGGCTCACCGCTGTCGCCATCGGTGTGCAGCTCCTTGCCCAGACGATCGGGATTGTTGGCAATAACGGCGTTGGCAGCCTGCAAGATGTTACCGGTGGAGCGGTAATTCTGCTCCAGCTTGATGGTTTTGGCGTTGGGAAAATCCTTGGTGAACTGGCGTATGTTCTCGATGCGGGCACCGCGCCAACCGTAGATGGACTGGTCATCATCGCCGACGACCATCAGTTTGTCCTGGTCACCGCTCAACAGGCGCAGCCAGGCGTACTGGATGGCGTTGGTGTCCTGAAACTCATCCACCAGGATGTAACGAAAGCGCTCGCGATAGTGCTGGAGCACATCCGGCCGCTGCAACAGCAGTTCGTGAGCACGGAGCAGTAATTCGCCAAAGTCCACCACACCGGCCTGTTGGCAGTAGTCGTGATAGCGGCGGTAGACATCCACCATGGTGCGCTCAAACGGATCGTAGCCGGGGTCTATGTAGTCCGGGCGCAGACCATCGTCCTTTTTGCTGTTGATAAACCACTGAGCCTGACGCGGAGGCCATTTTTGCTCATCCAGTTGCATGGCCTTCATGATGCGCTTGATCACCCGCAGCTGATCGTCACTGTCGAGAATCTGAAAATTTTCCGGCAGTCCGGCTTCTTGCCAGTGGCTTCTGAGCAACCGATGGGATAAACCGTGGAAAGTCCCTACCCACATCCCCCTGGGAGCAATACCTAGTAACTCTTCAATTCGCGAACGCATTTCTGCAGCGGCCTTGTTAGTGAAGGTCACCGCCATGACCGAGTAGGGCGACATGGCCTCAGCCTGCACCAACCAGGCAATGCGGTGCACAAGCACGCGGGTTTTACCGCTGCCGGCACCGGCCAACACCAGCATGGAGCGCACGGGCGCGGCCACAGCGCTGCGTTGCATGTCGTTCAGGGAGTCAAGTATTGAGGTTACGTCCATAAGCCTTTTTCAGTCCGAGTTTGTGCCTCCTTTACGTTGCAGGGAGGTCGGGGATAAGTGAGTGTAGCGAAACTGTTTCGGAAGGTCTTGCTGTGAGTTTTTACTTACATATTTATACGACTTTGGTAATTGTGACATTTTCGGTAGTTTCTTACCTTGGGAAACGTAATCCGGACTCATCAAACAACGACTATTTTGGGGGGCGCAACCATGAGCAAACAAAAAAAAGCGACAAAAGAGTTTATTCTGGACGAACAACTCATCCAGCCTGAATTGGAGCAAAAAGGCTCCAGGCGGACTCTGCAAATCCGTCGTGCCCTTGAAGAGCGCCAGGAAGACAAACGACTCAGTGCAATTTTTGGCGACAATTACTGGGATGGTATTTAACCCTTGTTTAACGGCTGCCCCTGAATCTCTGCCTTTACCTTTTCTGGTAAAGGCATCGCCGACCTTTCCCCCCTGCTCTTATGCCCTTTTCCGGGCAAGTGTAATATGATTTCGCTTTTAACAAGAGCGGCCCTTATATGCCATTTGTCCCAACCCTGAAACGATCCCTGGTGGCAGCGCTGATGCTGATCACCGGTGCCGCCTGCGCCGATACTGAGCCACCGAACGTGTTGGTCAGTATTAAACCGTTGCAGTTGATTGCTCAGGCGATTACTGATGGGGTTACCGATGCCGGTGTGCTGCTACCGCCCGGCAGTTCTCCCCACAGCCATAGCCTGAAGCCGTCCGACGCACGCAAACTCAGGGAGGCTGATGTGGTGTTCTGGGTTGGGCCGACCATGGAAACCTTCTTGCCAAAAATGCTCAATGGGAAGCAAAAAGCGGTATCTCTGATGGATCTCAAGGGGGTTCACCTGCTCGGCGGCGAGGAAGGTGATCATCACCATCACGAATCCCATGATCATCACAACCATGGCGAGCACGACCCTCATATCTGGCTGAGCACCGATAATGCCCGCGCCATTGCCACCGAGATGAGCCGGGTGTTAACGTCAGTCGATGATGCCAACAAGGCTCGGTATCAGGCCAACCTGAAGCGATTTCTGACCAGCATGGATGAGACTGACAAGCGCAATCTTGATAAGGTCAGACAATCCGGCAACAGGCCATTTTTCGTTTTCCACGACGCTTACGGCTATCTTGAGCAGCAGTACGGGCTACCTGCTGCCGGGCACTTTACCGCAACCCCTGAGCAGCAGCCGGGCGCCCGTCATCTGGTGGGTTTGCAGGAGCAGTTGGACAAGGCCGGGGCGATCTGTATCTTCCGTGAGCCGCAATTTCAACCGGCTTATATTGACCGGCTGACAAAGGGGCTGCCTGTAACGGTCGGAGTGCTCGACCCGCTGGGCGAAAGCATCCCCCCCGGGCCAGAAAGCTACAGCCAGTTTATTAACCAACTTGTGGATAATATCACCAGCTGCACTGGTGCCAAGACCACCACCAAAGGTTGACTTAGTCGGCCAGACTGATACCCATCAAACTACCGAGCAGCAGGCTGATGATTACTGCTGCTGGTAGCGCTCCGGCCAGCAAGGTCACCCACATCTTTACGCTGTCGTATTCCAGGCGCTGGTTCCAGAGCTGCACGGCGTAGTCTTTATCCTCATCCATGGCGGTGGACAAACCGCACCCGGTACAGCTGACCTGCCACATGGTCACCGCCTGGGGACCATGGCCAACATTCAGGTCAGCAAACATTGGCTCACCCCGACAGCAAGGACAGGGCTTGAGTTTCTCGCTTTCAATATCCATCGGTAAGTGACTTTTCCCCGCATATTCAGAGCTTATTCACAGACTTTAACAGCTTATCCACAGGCTTATTGTTATCTTCATGGTGACTTCCGGGCAAGGTGACGCATTTTTATAGTAAAAAATGGTTGTGTTGTGAGCAACAGAGGTGTCCCTCTCCATGCACCATTTTTGAATCAGATACACAACGCTCTCACGGATTGGGCAAAAAAGTGCAACAAATCCAGTACTGCCTGCCACCTGCCAGTGGTTTTTGAATCGGTGTTTGTCAACAAAGTTGTCGCCTCGACTCTGCCCGGGATGAACGGAAGTCGGGAAGTTATTTCAGGGTAACTATTCAGCACCCAGCAAAGGATGATTCTGGTAATTCCTCATGGCTATGAGCAAAGCTTCAAACACATTTTGCCCCTGCTTTCGTGCCGACGAGACATAGCTTCGTATTCGA
>Ga0126343_10000041_pt1 | contig 33031 bp, 26 predicted proteins | sample Cyp2metagenome_FD_92531 | JGI IMG/M metagenome (GOLD analysis project Ga0126343, IMG submission 92531) | Coral microbial communities from Lord Howe Island, Old Settlement Bay, Australia - Cyphastrea 2 metagenome | ecosystem: Host-associated > Invertebrates > Cnidaria > Coral ...
CTCACTATACCATTCTAGCAACCACGCCCTCTTTGTTTGCCCATACAGAGCAGCGCATCCCCCTTCCAACGGCGCCGCACACAGTGAGCTATGCAGACGAGTGCTGGAACTTAAGGTTTGGCAGCTGATACCCCCCCTTCTGATGCCAATGCCCCCAGCTTGAGTCCATCCGAAGAGAGCAAAGATCCCCCTCTGCCCTCTTTGAGCGAGATCATTCCGATCACATCGGCGATCCAAGGAGAAATATCCGCGTTTAAGGACACCCTTGCCCAAGAACACTTTTTCGAAACGCCAGTTTCCGGAGAGGGACTCTCGATGTCGACACGGCGAGAAAGACGAGCGCTGTAGGGAAAGAGCTGGGGTTTACCTCAAAAGAGCTGTGGGGCAATTAAAAAAAGCGGGCCAGTTAGAAAAGATAATCACAAAAACGAAAGAAAATCTCAGTCCGGCAGGGCAAAAATCTTTCACAAAATTTTATAATCTCGAAAAGGAAGTAACGGCTTATCGAAAAACGAAAACTCCACTTTCCGAAGCAAAGATCAGGGGGATGCTTCATAAACATGACATTCACCCCCCTGCTCGGCCGAAAGGGGTTCCCAGCCATTATAAAGCTGAGTTTGCGGAAAGAGGGGTAGGAATCAAGTTTGTTGATCCTTCAGAAAGAGGTACTTATGTAAGAGTGATGCCTGGGAAGCCGCATAGCAAGAATCTGTGCCAACAGAGGCCTGATATCAAACAGCAAATAAATGGACACACTCTTGACAAACAAGGGAAAATAGTCAAGAAAGGTCATCCCCCGGAGACAAGCCACATGTCGCCCGAAGAATTTGTGTATAGAGAGGCGATAAAAAAATAACGATGTATAGTGATGCAGATAGAAAACTCAGATTAGAGGGCTTTCTTGAAAAAGTAGCCGATCTATCTGACAAAGAGCTGCAGGCAAAGGCATGGGTACGCCTCGAGGAATCTGTGCGCTGGATGATGGATATGTCCACGATAATTGGTGAATTTCTTGATCACGTTCCCGTCCTTGCAGACTATCGAAAACTTGGAATTACAGAAGAGCAGTTGCAACTACTCATGGAGCTTTACGGTAGACTAAGGCTTTTTGACGAGTTTTACCGGGTAGACTGTTTACCAGAAGAGGCGGAGCAGCTAATCGCACTGCCTGAGTGGCAAGCAATAATAGATTTATCCCAAGAAATCCTTCGAGCTTTTGATTATAAAACGCCGGATTACACTTCATGAGTGTCCGAAGCAAAGATCAGGGGTATTCTTTATAAACATGATATTCACCCCCCTGCTCGGCTGAAAGGGGTTCCCAGCTATTATGAAGTCGAGTTTTCGAAAAAAGGGGGAGGAATTAAATTTGTTGATCCTACAAACAGAAGTGCTTGTGTAAGAGTGATGCCTAGGAAACCACATAGCAAGAATCCGTGCCAACAGAGGCCTTATATAAAACAACAAATAAACGGTAACACTTTTGACAAACACGGGAAAATAGCTAAAGAAGGCCATCCCCCGGAAACAAGCCACATGTCACCCGAAGAATTTGTGTATAGAGAGGCGATAAAAAAATAACGATGTTTAGCAATGAAATTAGGAAATCCAGATTAGCAGGCTTTCTCTGGCATGTAAAACAGCTATCTGATAAAGAGCTGCAGGCAAAGGCATGGGTACGCCTGGAGGAATCTGTGCGCTGGATGATGGATATGTCCACGGTAATTGATGATTTTTTTGATGATGGTGGTTTCCTTGCAGAGTATCGAGAACTTGGGGTGACAGAAGAGCAGTTGCAACTACTCATGGAGCTCTACGGCAGGCTAGCGCTTTTTCTCAAGTTTTACTGGGTAGAATGTTTACCAAAAGAGGTGGAGCAGCTCATCGCCTTGCCTGAGTGGCAAGCAATAGTAAATCTATCCCAAGAGATTCTTCGAGCTTTTGATTATAAAACGCCGGATTACACTTCGTGAGTGTCCGAAGCAAAGATCAGAGAGATTCTTCATAAACATGACATTCACCCCCCTGCTCGGCCGAAAGGGGTTCCCAGCCATTATAAAGCTGAGTTTTCGCAAAAAGGGGGAGGAATCAAGTGTGTTGATCCTAATAACCCACACACTTATGTAAGAGTGATGCCTGGGAAACCACATAGCAAGAATCCGTGCCAACAGAGGCCTTATATCAAACAGCAAATCAACGGACACACTCTTGACACACACGGGAAAGTAGTTTTTGACGAGTACCTGCATCCGGAGACAAGCCACATGTCACCCAAAGGGTTCGTGTATAGGGAGGCGATAAAAAAATAACGATGTTTAGCGATGAAATTAGGAAATCCATAATAGAGGGCTTGTTTGAGAATGTAACAAAAACAAAACAGGTTGTGAAGACAGAAGCCAAGCCGCCATTTAAACAGCTGGGCTTGGCTTCAGCGAGCAACCAAAAGAAAAAGAAAATTCGATCAGAAAAAAAGTCATTAAAAATAAACTCGGACTTCTTAAGTTCGCAGAAACCCTCGGTCAAGTGCGAGTCTCAAATGAGCTAAGCAGGTGAACGTGATCTAACATCATTTCTTTTGCAAGGATTTCGCACGACTTTTCTAAGCACACATCATCGATTGTTGCAGCAAGGTCTTTTTCAATTGCTTGTGTTAAAGCTTTTCTCCTATATTTGGAGCACCAGACGACATGGTACTTACAAGAATAAACGACATTTCTATTAGATTTGTACCTGGAAGTTGTCATATTAAAATCGTAATTTGCTTGCGCATATTAATCAAGCGCTCCTAAACCCCATGGCTTTAGGCCAGGTGACTTACGTCGCGTCATCGTTCAAGAGTTGACCATTACACCCCGAATCCTCTAACATGGTCCAGGATTTTTAGCCACAGAGCAAAACTCGCACCTCGCAAAAAGCACTCAAGTGAAATATCAAGTTCCAAAAGGCACGTTTGACATTCTTCCACGTGACACAAAAAGGGAAAACAAATGGAAGGAATCCCATCGGTGGAATTATCTCGAGAAGGTCATCCGTCAACTCGCCTCGGATTATGGTTATCTCGAGATACGCACCCCTATTTTTGAACAAACCGACCTATTTGTTAGGGGAATCGGGCACACCTCCGATATCGTATCCAAAGAGATGTACACTTTTGCCGATAAAAAAAATCGCTCTATGACTCTGAGACCAGAGGGAACTGCTAGTGTGGCCCGATCGTTTGTTGAACATGGATTGCATCAATTTGGCTCAGATCAAAAATTTTTTTATATCGGACCTTTTTTTCGTTATGACCGCCCCCAAGCGGGTCGTTTCAGACAGTTGCATCAATTTGGGGTTGAGGCGATCGGTCAGCCATGTCCCGAACAAGACCTTGAAGTGATTGATATGCTTCTTGAACTCTACCGCCGTCTTGGACTTAAAAATCTCGAACTCAAACTTAACTCACTGGGTAACGTTGACACCCGTTGCATGTACAAAAAAAAGTTGCTCGACTTCCTGCGCCCCCACTTTTCCTCTCTCTCTCCTCACAGCCAGGCGCGCTTTACAAACAATCCTCTCCGCATTCTCGATTCCAAGGATCCAAAGGAGCGCTCTCTTTTAAGTGGAGCGCCTGAGATCATCAAAGCACTCGACATAGACAGCCAAGCCCATTTTCATGAACTATGTCACTTATTAAAAATGCAAGACATTCCCTTTACAATTGAACCCACACTTGTGCGAGGACTCGATTATTACAATCGCACGGTTTTTGAAATCATCTCAGATGCTATCGGAACGCAAAATGCCATCGGCGGCGGTGGACGCTACGATGAACTCATGGCACAACTTGGGGGATTAGACTTCCCCGCCGTCGGATTTTCGACCGGTATGGAACGAATTCTCTACGCTATGGAAAGGCAAAATGCCCCGATTCCCGTTCCTACCCCTCCTTTTGTGTGCTTCATTCCATTGGGAGAGCAAGCAAAAGCGGTCTCCCTTTCCACAATGTATCAAGTACGTCATAATCGAGTTTCTGCTATCATCAATTGGGCAAAAAAAATACAAAAAGCCCTGCAAAGAGCAAGCGAGCTAAACGTGCGTCTCTGCGTGATCATAGGAGAAGAAGAGCTAGCCACAGGGATCGCTCAAGTGAAAAATATGCGAAGCCGTCAAACTTCACATGTAAAGATAGATGAGCTCACCTCTTTTCTCTTACAAACGGGTAAGACGTGTGACATTTGATTATACAAGAACACACCGATGCCATGAGCTCACATCCTCGAACATTGGGGACAACGTCACCTTATCAGGTTGGGTGCACCGCCGCCGTGACCACGGAGGGCTTGTTTTTATCGATCTGCGGGACCGATTTGGCCTAACACAACTGATTTTTGACCCCAGTATTTCCAAAGCAACACACGAAAAAGCCGCAGATGTGCGATCGGAATGGGTCATTTCAATTAGGGGCACAGTGCGCAGTCGTGGCCTGGATTTGATCAATCCCAAACTCACCACAGGTGAGATTGAAGTGGAAGTAACTGAGCTTGCCATCCTCTCAAAGGCTAATACTCCTCCCTTCTCTATCTGCAGCGAAACCACAGACACCCATGAAGATATCCGCCTGAGGTACCGATATCTCGACATGCGTCGTAGTGAAGTGATTGAGAAACTCGTAATGAGACACAAAGCCATGCTCTTAACTCGAAATTTTTTCGACGACCAGGGATTTCTCGAAATGAACACACCTCTGCTCGGAAGATCGACCCCCGAAGGAGCACGTGACTATCTCGTTCCTTCTCGCATTTATCCGGGTCATTTTTATGCGCTACCCCAGTCTCCCCAAATGTTCAAACAATTGCTCATGATGGGTGGAATAGACCGTTATTTCCAAATTGCCCCTTGTTTTCGGGACGAAGATCTGCGTGCTGATAGACAACCCGAATTTACCCAGCTCGATGTAGAAATGAGCTTCGCTACCCCGAGTGATCTCAAAAAACTCATGCATCACTACCTCACTACCCTTTTTGCCAAGTGTCTCAACGTGTCAATCCCCGCGACCATCCCCGAACTTACGTACGCATCTTGTATGGAGAGGTATGGCACTGACCGCCCTGACTTGCGTTTTGAGATGCCCCTCGTCCGCCTCGATGCGCTTGCAAAAACATGCCATTTTTCTGTTTTTAGAGATCAAGTAGCGCAAGGAGGTATCGTCAAAGCCATTTGTGTCAAAAACGGATCTGATATGTCGCGCAAAGATATCGATCGATGTACTGAGTTTGTGGGCAAATTTGACCTCAGGGGATTGGCTTGGATGAAGAGGCAAAAGGCAGGCTTCCAATCCAGCATTGTCAAATTCTTTTCTCCAGCCGAGCTCGAAGAGATTGCAAAGTTGACGAAGGCAGAGGAACGGGATCTTATTTTTTTTGCTGCAGCCGATGAGGCCACGGTCAATCAAGCAATGGATCACCTCCGGCGCTTACTTGCCCGGGAGAGAGGTCTCATTGATCCCCATCGATTTGAGTTTCTCTGGGTTGTTGATTTTCCCCTGTTTCAATGGGATGTTGAAAAAAAGTGTCTGAACAGCATGCATCATCCCTTTACAGCTCCTCGATTAGAAGATCTCGACTTGCTCAAATCTGATCCGCTTTCTCTGCGCTCAATGGCTTATGATATCATCATCAACGGATTTGAGATAGGCGGTGGATCTCAACGTATTCATAATCGCACGTTGCAAGAGCAAGTATTTGACTTGCTCAAAATCGATCAAAAAACCCAGAGAGAAAAATTTGGTTTCTTCGTCGAAGCCCTTCAATATGGCACTCCTCCGCATCTGGGTATTGCACTTGGTTTTGAGAGGCTCCTCATGATTTTAAATCAAACCGATCACATTCGGGATGTCATCCCTTTTCCAAAGACGCAAAAAGCAGCTGATTTGATGATGCAGTGTCCCGCCCCCGTGAGCTTTGAACAGCTGCGTGAACTTGAAATTCAGGTAAAAAGTCGAGAAAAGGGTTGAACATAAATTCCGTAGGCCACAAAATTGGCGCTTTGAGTGATACTTAAGGTCACTGCCCAAAGCAGTTTCTTGCTATAAATTTTTTACTTAAAAAGTTTAGCTTTTTAGAGGAGGAATCAAGCCCATGTTTAAAGCAATCGCCACCAGCCTTTTTCTTATTGCGGTAGGTACCTCTCTCGCTTTTGGCAATTCAATCGCCAAACCAAAAGGAGAAGAGAAACCCAATCAACAAGAGCCCAATGGAGAAAGTGAAATTGATATCGGCAAGGTGTCAAAAGCATTTGGCCATCTCATTGGGAAAAATCTTCAGTCTTTGGGTGTGGAATTTGATGTCAAAGATATGGTCCAAGGGATCAGCGACGGGATTGCTGGTAAGCTTTCTCAAATGGATGAAGCCGAATGCATGGAGGCCGTCTCAACTGTGCGAGAAAGGGCCTTTCGAAAGCTTGCGGATAAAAATCTCGATCAGGCCAACACCTTCTTGATCGAAAATATCGAAAAACAGGGAGTCTTAGAACTCGAAAAAAGCAAGTTGCAGTATCGTATCGAAAAGACGGGGTCAGGCACGGTTGTCGAAAAGCATCACTCTCCCATGATTCGCTATACGGGAAAATTTATCAATGGGGAAATTTTCGGAGCTTCACAAGAAGATGAGCTCATTTCACTTCAAGAAACAATCCCGGGCTTTACTAAAGGGATTGTCGGAATGAGAGAAGGTGAAAAGCGCACTATTTTTATACATCCCGAGCTCGGTTACGGATCGACTGGCCATTTGCCACCAAACTCACTACTCATTTTTGACATTGAAGTCATCAAGGCAAACGGAGCCCCTGATCAGGATATTGCGCCCAATTCGGTCCAGCCGCACGTCCAGGATGTTGATGAGATTGTTGATCACACTAATCGGGAAAAGGCAATGCGATAACTCTGCTTAGATCAAAAAAGACCGATTTTCCGAGAGGAGTCCCCATATTCTTTGTCACTCTGAAATGAGCTTTTGTCCTTTGATTGCTCCCCCTAGGAAAGAGCACGGAAAGCTTCCTGCTTTCCTCTTGCTCGTATTTAGAAAAAAAGGACCTGCTTCAGCAGCGACGTCTTCTCTCTAAGTCGTAACAAAGTCCCCAGAGCTCTCTATTTTTCGCTTGACCTCACAAAGCCGCCTTAACAAAGTCAATAATCCCCTCAGCTTCGAGCAGTCCAACTAATCGATTTACCTCGTTCCCTTCTTTAAAGAGAATCATGGTAGGGACCGATGTCACGCGATGGATGTTCGCAATCTTATGGCTCTTATCAATATCTAATTTACCTATCTTAGCTATTGATTCAAGATCAATCACAACTTGCTCCAAAACGGGCGCTAACATACGACAGGGACCGCACCAGTCGGCATAAAAATCGACGAGAATAACACCCGATTTTATCGCTTCTTCAAAATTTTCTTCATCTAATTTCAATATTTTTTCACTTGCCATTATCTCTCCTAAAAAATTAAAGGGTGTCAAAACACATTAAAATGGGGCGGTACCGAGCAAGAGATGGACAGGGACTTGCTCAATTGATAAAAGAAGAAGTTTAATTTTTAAATCCATCTTTGGTACTCTCACTAGAGTGTAGAGATTCTGCCGTTTTTTAGCCACCTCTAGCTCATGGAAGACATCATCGCAGTGGAGAAAATCGCGATCATTGCCAATGGCGAAGTCAAGGACTATGATCGGCTCATCCCATCCATAAAAGGGTACGATCAGTACGTCGCGGTAGATGGCGGCCTCAACCACTGCGGAGCATTGGGTGTGACCCCACTTCTCTTGTTCGGAGATATGGACTCGGTCAACTGCGAAGTGAAGAAAAAGTTTCCCCACCTTAAGGAATTGACATTTGAACGAGAAAAAGATGAAACAGATCTCGAACTCACTTTGCAATTTTTAATGCGGAAAAATCCAAAATCAATCACCATTTTTGCGGGTTTTGGTAAACGCATCGACCACTCTCTTTCCAACTTAATTTCTCTCACGCGCTATCCCGGAAAAGTGTTCCTAGAAACGGAAAGAGAAATTCTAGGAGCCATCGATCAAACACTGGAAATCGGCACTCACAAGGGACAGACAGTCTCTCTCATCCCAATCAATGGCCCGGTTATCGGAGTGACAACAGACGGTCTAAAATGGAATTTAAAAGATGACAGGCTCGACAAAAGCTCTGTGGGGGTGTCAAATGAGGCAACGGAAAAGTCTATTTTTGTGACAGTAAAAATGGGAGACCTTTTATTTAGTCTTCATAAGAACTAAGGAGGAGTCCCCCGGGCACCCGCTTCATACCACGTGCGCAGCTCTTCAAGAGATTTCTCGAGTCGCTCAACAATCAGTGTACGCGCTGTGCTTTTCTCCACCCCAACATAGTCCTTCCAATCGATGGGTGAACCAAAAATAACCGCAGTTTTCCCGAAAAGACGAGGACGTTTTTGGGTGCGCGGCCAAATGTCAAAAGTACCATGAATATGCACGGGAATCACAGCGGTTTTGCTCAGCAAGACGAGCATTCCAATCCCGGGTTTGATCGGAGATAGTACGTTATCTTGCGAACGAGCACCTTCAGGAAAGAAAATCACCTTGTACCCTTTTTTTAATAGTCCACAGAGCGTTTTGATCACTGTAATGTTGTTGGCTTGATCTTGGACGGGATGAGCGTTAAGTGCAGTGATCAACTTTCCAAACCATGAGCGAAACAAAGTTTCACGAGCGAGGAAATGAACACTTCCAACGCTTGCTGCTGCGACAATGGGAGGGTCGAGATAAGATGCATGGTTTGGAGCCAAGATCGCTCCTTCTTTTCTATAATGGATGCGACCATACACTTTCATCCGGTAAAACAGTTTGAAAACAAAGCGAGCAAGACAAATTCCGATGAAGTATAGCGGTGTCATAAGATGTTCTTTATTTGAGTTTCTAAAATTGAAACTACCCCATCAATTGGGAGGCTCGATGTATCCACAACAATGGCATCAGCCGCACATTTAAGTGGAGCTAATTCCCGTTTGCAATCATGGGTATCCCGCATGTCGATGGTGCGCAAAACAGTTTCGTAATCAAACTGTTTCGATGGAAAATGGCGCCTTAAGTCCTCTAAACGCCGTTTAGCTCGCACCTCAAGGGAAGCCGTTAAGAAAAATTTGACTTCAGCCCGCGGGAACACAACCGTACCCAAATCCCGTCCTTCAAACACAGTAGAACCCCTTTTGGCAATATTCCTCTGCAGGGGAAGCATAGCGCTGCGCACACACTTCATGGCAGAGATTTGCGATACAACCGCTGTGACCTCTGGGCTCCGAATCGCCTGAGTCACATCGTGCCCGCTTACAAAATACACTTCTCGATGGTTTCTCTTCTCTACTGAGAAGAGAAACGTTTGCAAGAGCGCTTCAATCGCTTTCGAAGAGGTCAAAGGGACTTGGCGGCGCAAGATCTGCCAAGACAATGCACGATAGAGCGCCCCAGTATCGAAATACACCCAACCCAACCGATCGGCGAGCTTTTTCGCAACCGTCGATTTCCCCGTACCAGAAGGACCGTCAATTGTCACAATCATCTCATACGACCTTCACGAGCGGGAAACACAGAGAAACAGGTAAACGATAGGTGTCGTGAAGAGAAGGGAATCGAGCATATCCAACACACCTCCCAAACCAGGTAAGGAATTACTGTCTTTGACATTGGCATCCCGCTTAAGGAGCGATTCGGCCAAATCCCCCACCTGACCGATGATACCCATGAGCGCTCCGAGCCAAAGACTAGACCAAAAGGGGAAATCAACACCCGAGACAAAAGGATTGATCGCATAAAACAACAGACTCAAAACGACTGCCAATAAGAATCCGGTCAGTCCACCCACAACTGTTTTCCCCGGACTGATTGTCGCTGCAAGTTTTTTGCCTCCAAAGAGGCGCCCCCCAAAGTAGGCCCCTGTATCTGTAATTTTAGTAATAGAGAGGAGGTAAACCAGGAAATAGCGCCCCTCTTGCCCATTGGAGGAAGAATTTGGAAAATAGAGAATTTTTAGGATGAGCCCCAAGGGCAAAGCAATGTAGATAAGGCCAAAAAAACTTTGGGTTATCACCGCTATACACCCCTTTATCTCGCGGAAATGACAACAAAAAATAGCGATAAAACTGAGAAAAAAGAGCAAAAAAGGGAGGCAGACATAAGAGGGATGAATTGTTGAAATGAAGAATCCGATAATCACAACCGCTGCCATACCTATGAGGCACTGTCGATATCTCCTTCCCGCTATGAGAGGTGTGAGACACATAAATTCCCACATCGCCAAAGCCCCGAGTCCCGCAGTAAATAAAGTGATTACCCATCGCATGAAAAGGTGGGAGAAAAATAAGAGGAGCAGACCCAAAACCAGCAGACTGATTACAGCCCAAGTCATTCTCTTGGTCAGATCTTGAAAACTCACGATCCGAACCTTCTCTTTCTCGTTTGAAATTCTATTACAGCTTGTAATAAGTGATGTTTGGAAAAGTCAGGCCACAACACGTCTGTGTAGTAGATCTCGCTATAAGAGATCTGCCAAACCAAAAAATTACTGATGCGCACATCCCCACTCGAACGGATGACAATGTCGGGATCGGGCCATCGAGCTGTATCGAGACTCTGACTAATTGCACGTTCCGTGATATCCCTTTTTTTCAAACGCCCCTCTTCGATCGCTTCAACTAACTTGACACAGGCGCGACGTATATCATCACGTCCTCCATAATTCAAAGCTAAAATCAAGACAATTTGATTCCCATGTTGTGTGGCTTTTTTGGTCTGCACAAGAGCCTTCTGCACACTTTTTGGCAGTGCAGAAAGATCACCAATTGTCTTTAATTGCACTCCCTCTTTGACCATGGCTTCCCTCTTGTTATGTAGATACGTCTCAAAAAGATGCATCAAAGCATCCACCTCAAAAGGGGACCTCTGCCAGTTTTCTGTAGAAAAAGCATAAACGGTCAGCGTTTTGATCCCTAAGCTGCTCGCAGCACGAACAATTTGATCCAGTGTCTCTGTCCCTCGCCAATGACCTACTTCGATAGGATGACCGTGACCTTTGGCCCACCTTCGATTTCCATCCATGATGATTGCAACGTGCTCGGGAATGCGTTCAAGATCAATAAGGGAGAGTTCCCGCTTGGAAAAAAGTTGTTTTTCAGGTGCTGCCTGTGTCAAATAAGTCATTTTAAAAACTATCTTTTTCTTGGTTGCTCCCTTTCGTTTTAATCGAGCCGCACGAGACTCAGCCCATCAGAGCTCACCAAAGCGATGGGAGTTGCAAAGAAGAGAGCTTAACATTTTTTGGAAATTCTTCTCACCCTTTAATGAAACACATGCCTTTGCTACGGCCCTTAATCCTCGCGCACCTCACCGTGTGCATGCGAGATGTTTGAGCCATAGGTAGTTTCCCAAGGGAGTTTTTTGGAAAAGTAGGATAGATCATTTCTAAACAAATGGAGACAACGTATTTTTAATTTGAACCTCCCCATGGCTTTAGGCCAGGAGATTCCTGAAGAGTGGCTTAGCCACTCGCTCGAGGCTCATTCCAAGCCCAAGCTTAAGAATGTTGATCGCGATCGTGCAGGATGCCACACCCTATGCATTCCCAAGCTCTTACCGACAAGCCTGCTTTCTCTGTGGGGCCATTTCTAGCACCGCAAGTAGAGCAAGGTCATGGTGGTGTATTTTGAATCGACTTCTATGTATTACCTACCGCTGGTAGTGCACTTGTAGGCGAGCATGTGTCTTAACTGAGTAATAATTAGCTTCCTGAACCGATTTGCCAAATCGAATGGAGCACTTGAACGTTCCGTTTTTCTTTTTCTCAGGTTTTGGTTTTTTTGCAATCTTTTGGAGCGCATCTTTCGAAATAGCAATGAGCTCACATTCTTCGACTAGCTTTTTGGATATTTTGTGGTTGTCGTCTTTTCTTCTGTTTTTAAGCCTTTCCATCAACCTAGAGACGAGTTTTTTGTCTCTTCCTCTCTGGGCTTACGCAAGGTCGCAGCTCTATCTCTTTGCCTCTTTTTTTGTGGGTCTTTTTGAAATGCTCGTTTAGATCATCTTGGGTTGTCATCAGGTGAGTTTTGAAGCCAGGGTCAATTCCTATTTTCTTCGCTGCAGCCGTCTTGATGGTACTTACAAGAATAAACGACATTTCTATTAGATTTGTATCTGGAAGTTGTCATATTAAAATCGTAATTTGCTTGCGCATATTAATCAAGCGCTCCTAAACTCCATGGCTTTGGGCCAGGGGACTTACGTCGCGTCATCGTTCAAACTGACAAAGAAAGATCGGTGCTCATGGCTTTTGGCACTCTATTTTAAATCGATCACAGTAGCAACACATCAGTTGAACATCCCAGAGATGGATCATGCAGCTTGGAGTGACCTCACGGGTGTGACTTACATGACAATGCCAAATCTAAAATGGCGATGTGCTCTTATAGTCAAAAATGGCTCGCTACATTTTTAAGGTAGCAAGTCTACTAGACGCACCCTCTGAGGAATATTCCTGGACAGAATCGATCAACCTTCGTATCCTCTTCTTTTGAACTTGAGGACTAGGTCATGGAAAAACCCAAGCGTTGGTCACTTATTTTAGTCACGTTAGTCATTCTGCTCACAATCTACAATGTGCTCCCGACGGTCCTATTTTACACAAAACCACTGAAGAAATCTATTGATGAAAAACGAGCCTATGAAGTTGCTCATCGAGCAGCTAGTCGGGTGAATCATCTCGAGACCGAAACGGTAGATTGGCTCAAGTCTTTCAATAAACTTTTAAGTATCACGGCTCAAGCAATTCATATCGACAAACACAATCCCGGGCTAGTCCATCTCAAGTTTCATTCGAGCAAAGAGGCCGAGAAATTCAAACAGTACCTTCCACGGGCGGGCGCCTTAATCCCTTTTTTCCCATCTCAGCTTGCGCTAGCTCATGCGACAGAGACCTCTCTTTCCACAGAAGTCACCCTGAAGAGGAACATTCCCGTCCGCTTCGACACGGCAAATCTAAAAAAATATTTCTCATTTGTTCCAAAAAAAGAGAGTGGAGGTGAGGTCAATCCTGAGTATCGCGCGCTCGTTCAAGATCGACTCATCCAACTCTCCCTTTCTATTGGGGGAACAAGCGAAAATTTCAATTACGCTGAAACAGCGCTTCACTACTTGGGTCATCCTCGCTCTGAGGAGTTTTTCTCGATTTTGTCTCACAACATCTCATCTTACGCACAAATTTTTGGGGAAAATTCACCAATTGCCAAACGCTACTACGCCACATTAACTCAAGGAAAGATCACAAATAAATCAACATCTATTGCCAGTTTAACCAGGGCATTTGAAGGTGAGATAGATAAAATCAAATTTGAACGGATCCAACTTGAAGAGATCGAAAGAGAGAGAAAAGAAAAAAACAGTTTTTTGGAAGCAGAGGAGCAGCAAAAACTAGATTTTTTAAAATCTCGCGAAAAGCAGTTCCTCTCGACGATTCAGATCTTGAGAAGGCAGAGTGAGGCCTTTGGCCAAGGAGCTGATCCTTGGACCGATCTTTCTATCAGCCAGATGCTTTCAAAGACCGCATCACAAGTAACCCAAGAGCGTCCATTTCAAACGATTCAAGTCGGTCAACAAAACCCCTTGATTGAGGACATAGAAATTGATTGGAATAGTGAAACAGTATTTCTCAAGCTTCATAGCGACATTCAAGAAAAGCGCCAGCAGCTTGCAGGACAAGAGAGTCAATCTCAGCTCAAAGATCAGCTAAACCAACTCATCTACGGAGAAATAGCTCGTGTGAGCCGCCTGTCGGGTGAACGTTTGACCCCTTATGGTCATCGCTTTGAAGTTGATCTCAACTCTCTGACGGGCAGCCAGAGTGTGCTCATCATGAACATCGGTTCGCTGGCTGAAGAGCAAGCAAGACAAATCAAAAACCTCATCTCCTCTCATTGGCAACCGTCCCACCCCGACTTAAAATCAGATGTCTTCCCGATTTATGACTTCGCCACCTATGAAAAACTCCCACTCTACCAAAAAAAACTCGGCCTCGTCATCTATGCCCCTGCAGCATCAGATCGCCCTCCTGAGACAGGATTTCGCACAAATTCAATCTACGTGATCGCCAAAGGAGTGCAAGACATCATCGAAAAATTGCAAATCAATCCCAATTCCCCAAATGCGCGCGCTTTTCTTGAAGACATCAAGAAATTGCAAACCCTGCTACAGCAAAGCCATTTTTATGGTTATCCCGGAACGACCTACCCTTTGCACTACTCTTTTGCGCACGACTTTATCTTTGAGTCAGAGGACTTTTACCAGCCCATTTTAATGGCCACACGTGAAGATTTTAAAGTGCACGGCACGAGGCGCCTTGCAACACTTGAGTTTACCGACATCGAGCAGCGAATTTATGCTTTAAACCGTATTGAAACTGGAATGCAAGAAGACCTGCTCAAATGGAAGGATGAGTATTTAGCGGCGCAAACGCAATCAGAGCTTGCAGCGAGATTTGACGTACCACCCCCCACGAGCAATCCACTCATCAGCAATCTGGCCCTGAGTTTTAGAAAGTATTTTCGAGGTGATGAGCGCAAAATTTTGCATTGGGGTCTCGACCTTTCAGGTGGTAAAACTGTGCAAATTGCACTGAGAGATACCAGCGATCAAATGATCGTTAATCAAGAAGATCTCAAGCAGGGGATTAACGAACTCTATAGCCGCGTGAACAAAATGGGGGTTTCCGAGGTAACCATTCGACAGGAAGGGAATTACATTACTCTCGACTTTCCGAGCGCCCAGGGCCTATCTGCAACAGATCTAGTCAAAGCGTCTTCGATGTATTTCCACGTGGTGAATGAAACTTTTTCTACGGGCAACGAAGTTTTGCGCCCTTCCGTCAATCAATTTCTACAAGATATCTGGAATGAAGCAGTCGCTACAAACCAAAAAGACATTGAAAGCCTGAATCTGATTGCCTGGAAACATCTATACGGGGACACAACAGGGCCCGATTCCGCGCAACCCTTAACTCCATCGGCTAAAATTCTTTACGATAAAGGTTTGAGAATCCATCACCCACGTGATGGCCAGCCTTCAAGTGCCTTTAACGATGCTATATCCAAGATTGCCGTTTATCGCGGTGATAGTTTTTCCGATTGGCATGGTCAATCTCATCCGCTACTCATTGTGATGAGCCATTACGCACTCGAAGGAGCTAATCTATCTGATGTCCGCGTTGGTTATGACCCTTCACAGGGAAACTTTTTGACTTTCAGTGTCAAATCCTCACAGAGATCATCAGAAAAACAAAAGATGAATCCAAGAGATGATTTGTATCGTTGGACCCACACTTTTTCCAAAGAGAAAGTAGCAAGTACACCTCTTGGCATCATGACAAACGGGCGTGGATGGCGAATGGCTGTCATCTTAAATGGCTCCGTCATCAGTGCTCCTGCAATTGAGTCAGGCCTGCGAGACCATGTCTCCATTACGGGAAACTTTACGCAAAGGGAAGCCAACCGTTTAGAGGCCGATTTAAAAGCGGGATCTTTGAGCTTTGCCCCTTACATTTTATCTGAAAAAAACGTCAGCCCTGAACTGGGTCTCAAAGACCGCACCATGGGAATCTTAGCGACAGTCATTGCCCTTGTTTTGGTCATTTTGATGATGATTGGTTACTACCGCTTTGCAGGAGTCGTTGCATCGATTGCCGTCTTGCTTAATTTGCTCATCATGTGGGCCACACTTCAAAACATTCAAGCAACTGTAACACTCGCGGGAATTGCCGGAGTGATTTTGACTGTAGGAATGGCTGTAGATGCCAACGTTCTCGTTTTTGAGAGAATTCGGGAAGAGTTTGCTCTCTCCAATCGAATTGGCCAAGCTATTCAAATGGGCTATAAAAAGGCGTTTTCTGCTGTTCTAGATTCGAACATTACAACAGTGATGGCTGCCTTGATCCTCTTGCATTTCGATTCGGGACCCATCAGAGGGTTTGCAATTACTTTGATCATCGGAATTGTATCTTCCATGTTTTCGGCTCTTTTTATGACTCGTCTCTTCTTTATCAGATGGGTAAAATCTTCAAAAAGTCGAGCACTCAAGATGGCAGACCTGATCAAGAAGACCTCCTTTAATTTTCTCAGATATGGAAAGCTAAGCTTGGGGCTTGCATCTATTATCGCTATTGCTGGCATCAGTGTATTTCCATTTCAAAGACATACCTTGATTGGAATGGATTTTGTGGGTGGTTACTCTTTATCGATTGGCCTAAAGCAAGTCGCCAAGGCTGATTATCGATCAGATGTCGAAGTCGCTCTCGTCAAGGCCGGTTTATCTAAAACAGACTTTCAAGTTCGTGAACTCTCCCCCTCTAACTATGTTAAAATTTTACTTAGCCATAGTCTAGATCAAAATGGTCAACCTTTCCAGTACCTTCCTTTTGAGACAGGTCAGAGCAATATTGTCTACAAGTATGAAAACAATCCTCGTATTGTATGGATTGTTTCCGCCCTCGCTCAGCAAGGACTAGAGATCACAGAGCCATCACTTCAACAACTCGACAATAGTTGGACGAGAATTGGTGGTCAGATGTCGAGTGCGATGAGAAACAATGCTCTAATCGGGTTATCCCTCGCTTTATTTTGTATTTTGCTCTACATTACCTTTCGTTTTGAATTTACATACGCGATCAGCGCCACTTTTGGACTCGCAATTGACCTCATTTTAACTCTGTCTCTTCTCACCGTTTTGCATGCACTTGGCGTCCCCGTTCAAATCGATCTGAATACCATCGCCGCACTGATGACCATCATTGGCTATTCCCTAAACGATACAATTATTATCTTTGATCGCATTCGTGAAAACCTCAAAACAATGCGAAGATCCTCGTTTAAGGATCTCGTTAACCATGCTCTCAATGTTACGTTAAGCCGTACTTTGATGACATCGGGTACCACTTTAGTTGTTTTACTTGCCCTTCTCTTTATCGGGGGAACTGCCATTTTTGGACTTTCCCTCGTTATGGTAATTGGAGTCATTTTCGGTACCTTCTCTTCCCTTTTTATAGCAGCTCCACTCCTGCTCTTTTTCCGAAATAAAGAGCAAAAAAAGTTGACATTAAAAGAACGCTAAAACAGAATTATTCTCCTAGGTGTTCCCGCACGTGACAAGATTTGGCTTTTTCAATCAAAACTGTTCCCCATCGTCAGGGGGTGGAACATGCCGTTGGGGTTCTGACGTCAATGAAAAGCACCTCATACTCATACAGTCTACAGAAAAGGCTCCAAAGGGTGTGGCAGTAAGATCATGTGCTCTAAATCGAATGGGAACGTAGTCACATGAGATCTGTTGATGTGTTTGAAACCACACACTATAGACAACCATTGTGTGCATCACATCAGATGTCACAAATCATTGCGCCAGAGGAAGAGAGCCCTTCCTCCGTTTAGAAGTTCACACCAACGAGCTATACCCCCCTATGCTTCAGGCCTAAAGGTTGAAAATCTCACGACAATAGCTAATATGAAGTAAAAGTCCTTGATCTAGGAATCACTGTTGAAAAAAAATATAAAACCCCTTTGGATCTATCCCCATCATTCACCGCAGTGGTGTCAATCTATTGAAAGAGAATTTAATGTCCATCCCGTGATTGCTCAAATTCTCGCTTCGAGAGAATTCACATCCTTGGAAGAGATTTATAGCTATCTCTACGCAAAACTGCCAAACTTGATTAATCCCGATCGATTGCTCGATATGGATCGAGCTGTTCACAGAATTGTGCAAGCCGTGGAAAGAAAGGAAACAATGATTGTCTACGGGGACAATGATGTTGATGGAATCACGGGGACCACCCTTTTGATTGAATTTCTCCGTATGATTGGTGGACATGCTCTGTACTATATCCCTAACCGGCTTACTTCATCGTCTAAAACAATCATTGATGCGCTGGGTTATGCCCTTGATCGTAGGTGTAAGTTATTTATTACCGTAGACTGTGGTATCACAGCCGCAGATGAAATTGAAAAATATGTCCAACATCAAATTGAGGTGATTGTTTCTGATCACCATGAACCAACGGCAAAAATTCCTCATTGCGTTGCAACACTCAACCCGAAATTGATCGACAGTACTTATCCAAATCGAGATCTAACTGGGGTAGGTGTTGCCTTTAAATTAGCACATGCGCTTACCAATTACTTGGTCTCAATTGGTAGATACCAAGCGAATCAAATTGATTTAAAGCAGTTTTTGGACCTAGTTGCCCTTGGTACAGTAGCAGACATGGGAGCACTTATCGGAGAGAACCGCATCCTCGTAAAATATGGCTTGCGCCAGTTTGCACAAACAAAACGAATTGGGCTTTTGAAGCTCATGGACGTTTGCGACATTAAAGCCAATGCCATCACGACACCTGATATTGCCTCTAAAATTGCTCCCCGCCTAAATAGCTTAGGCCGAATTGCCGACTCTCAAAAAGGGGTGCAACTTTTACTGATAAGAGATCTCAAAACAGCAACTGCTCTAGCTCAAGAGCTGGATGACAATAACAGAAAAAGGCAAAAAATTGAACGGTATGATTCTGAGGATGTAGAACATCTACTGATATCTCATCCTCAAATACTTGAAAATAAAGCGCTCGTTTTGCATTCGCACAAGTGGCATCCCGGTATCATCTCAATTACCGCAGCACGCATCTGTAAACAATATCATCGTCCAACACTGGTGATTGCCATGAATCAGGGGGTTGGCAAAGGCTCAATCCGGACAATTTCTGAATTTCCTCTCTTACCCATTCTGCGCGGACGTAGAGACTTACTAGTCAATTTTGGTGGACATGATTACGCCGCCGGCTTTCTTATAGAAGAGGTGAACATTCCCGAATTCAAACATTACTTCATCCAGCAAGCCAATGAAAAGCTCACACAAGAGAATATTCAACCCAAACTTCACCTAGATGCTCCAGTTCAGTTTGATGATCTTACTTTTGATCTACTAGACTCTCTCCAGCTTCTAGAACCCTACGGAATAGCTAATCCACCCCCCATTCTCTATGCAGACGTTGTGCAAGCTCGGCCCCCCAAAATTGTGGGAAAAATGCACCTTAAACTCTATTTAGGTCAAAATGAACGTATTTTGGAGGGAATTGGGTTTGGCCTTAGTAATGCATTGACGGGCCTTCGCAAAAAAAACCTTTCCCTAAAAGTTGCCTTTACTCCTCATGTGAACATTTTTTTGGGTCAACCCAGTATTCAACTCCTCATAAAAGATTTTTTCATCAAACCTTAATCATACTTCATACTATCCACTCCTCTTGATGAAGACCTTTGCCAGCATAGATATTGTTTTGTATCTGGGCCTGCACAACAGCTAATTAAGTTGACGAGCTCTAAAAACCTCGCTTATTTGTCTATTTTGTGATCGAATAAATTTTTTGAAATTAATAAAGTGTTGTTTGTGACTACTTAAGGCCATCTAGTCCGAGGGCCAATATACTTTAGAGACGCATTGTGATCTCTATGAGCCTTGTGCCCAGAATGCTTGCAACAATGCTGTCTTGCGATATTTGTTTTTTTTCGAGTCTTCCACATTTGTTACATTGTTGCGTTGTATAACAAATTCCATCCTCCTAATAAGGACCCTCCGCTTTGCATTTTAGGTTTCGTAAGCTTCTTGGCATATTTCAGGGATGAAACGGGCTATTTTGTTCGAAACGAGGTGTTCTTCAGATTCCCCCGAAGGGTAGTAAGCTTTTGCAAAGCTTTCGAGTAAATACAGATCTTCTTTTGAAAGAGAGCCACAGTTTCATTTTTTAAAGCTTCTGGGTTACTTTTTGAAAATAACTCGGAAAACATTAACCACACTAAACATGGAAAAAGGAAGGATAAAAAATGTTCATAATATCTCCTGTAGTAACGGCAAAACTGTGTTGAACAATCAGAAAAAAAAGCTTCCAAAAACTCCTTGAAAAGAGAAAACTTCTCCTATAATTGCTATTGATTTAGGTTGCACCTCTAAAACTTTTCCAATTGTTTAATGCACCATGCCTTCTAAAACTGAGAGAAAAAATGTTTTCCCATAAAAAAGCCATCCTCAAAATCCTTTGAGGATGGCAAAACGAAAGCTTGGCAACGACCTACTCTTCCATACTCTAGTGCATAGTACCATCGGCGATAAAGAGCTTAACTTTTGAGTTCGGGATGGGATCAAGTGTTTCCTCTTCTCTAAAGTCACCAAGAAAATAAAAAGTTACCAAAAACTAACTTAAAACAACGCTTGAGAACGTATATCATGCTTTAAAAAATCAAAAAAAAAAGGTTAAGCCGATGAACAGATTAGTACTGGTTAGCTCAACGCATTACTGCGCTTACACACCCAGCCTATCAAACCCGTCGTCTTCAGGTTGTTTCATAGGGATACCTTATCTTGAAGGAGGCTTGGCGTTTAGATGCTTTCAACGCTTATCCTTTCCGAACATAGCTACCCGGCAATGCCCTTGGCAAGACAACCGGAACACCATTGGTTCGTCCACTTCGGTCCTCTCGTACTAGAAGCAGCTCTTCTCAAGTATCCTACGCCCACAGCAGATAGGAACCAAACTGTCTCACGACGTTCTGAACCCAGCTCGCGTACCGCTTTAATTGGCGAACAGCCAAACCCTTGGGACCTTCTACAGCCCCAGGATGCGATGAGCCGACATCGAGGTGCCAAACCGCCACGTCGATATGAACTCTTAGTGGCGATAAGCCTGTTATCCCCGGAGTACCTTTTATCCGTTAAGCGACGGCGATTCCACTTTCAACCGCCGGATCACTAAGTCCTACTTTCGTACCTGCTCGACTCGCTGGTCTCGCAGTCAACTTGCCTTATACCTTTACGCTCTAACCTTGATTGCCAACCAAGATGAAGCAAGCTTTGAACTCCTCCGTTACTTTTTAGGAGGATACCGCCCCAGTCAAACTGCCCGTCTGAAAATGTCCGAACCCCGGATTCACGGGGTTTCGTTAGATTTTCGACATGTCAAGACCGGTATTTCAAGGGTGACTCCAGAAACCCTGACGAGTTTCTTTCACAGTCTCCCGGCTATCCTACACATGACAAGTCAAAAGCCAATATCAGAGTACAGTAAAGGTTCACGGGGTCTTTCCGTCTAGCTGCGGGTAAGAGGCATCTTCACCTCTACTACAATTTCACCGAGTCTCTCGTTGAGACAGTGCCCAGATCGTTACGCCATTCGTGCAGGTCGGAACTTACCCGACAAGGAATTTCGCTCGATTGGTCCCTATTATTTCTAAAAGGGTCGGACTCTATCTTAGCTTGAAAGCAATTCATCTCTCTGCTCATCACTCGTATTACTTGAATACTACTGGGCGTCACATGCTCTTTCTTCTGCACTTTTAAAAGAATTTTCCTAAACTTTTGAAAAACAATTCGCTTTTTTGTTTTGAGCGGGTGCTTTTCAAAAAAAGGAACGATGACTCCTAAAAGGTGTAAAATACTTTTTACTTGATAAGTCACTTGACCGTAGTGAGTCCTACGAATAGAACCACACTTAAAGTAAGCTTTGAGTGCAAAAAGTGTCTGCACGTTGACGTGATTTTGGACAACGATGAATTTGTGATCGATGGAGAACTCTTGTGAAGCGCTTGGTCGCTTTTTCACTGTAACGTGAAAACGACCCTCACCGTCCACAAATCCAGCCACCCACTGAGCGTCTAAATGCATATTTCAAACTCCAAACGTTTGGTCTCTGAGGATTCTAATCAAGCAGCGAGTTGATCTGGTCGAGTATTTTTTATCTGACCAGTTACTCAGCACTTAGTTTAGATTAGTCTTTCCTGCGGATTGCCCACATGCCTTTGAACATTTTTACTGAAAACGACGCTTGCGTTAACGAGTATTCCAAAGTTTTTGAGGGGTTTCCCGCATATAGTTTGGTTTAACTAAGGCTATTTTATCAACCTTAGGACCGTTATAGTTACGGCCGCCATTCACCAGGGCTTAAATTCAGCGCTTTGCCCGAAAGCTAACGCCTCCTGTTGACCTTTTGGCATTGGGCAGGCATCACACCATATACTTCCTCTTAAGCGAGTTTGCATAGTGCTGTGTTTTTGCTAAACAGTCGCCTGGGCCATTTCTCTGCGGCCCTTCAGTGCTCATCCGCGGGGAAGTCACACCAAAGGGCTCCTCTTCTTCCGAAGTTACGAGGATAATTTGCCGAGTTCCTTAACGAGAGTTGTCTCGCGCGCCTGAGAATACTCATCATGCCTACCTGTGTCGGTTTTAGTACGGTCACCATCAACGGTTAGAAACTATTTCTTGGAAGCTTAGCGCTACATCATCGGTTCCCCAAAAAGGTTTCCCTTGTCCTCTACCTAGCTTTGTCTCAGCGGATTTGCCTACTGAGCGGCCTCATAGAGAAACGGACATCCAACAGTCCGCATGCTTAACATACTCCGTCGTCTCATCACCATAGTCTTAGGTGGCGCAGGAATATTTAACCTGCTTCCCATCGCCTACGCATTTCTGCCTGAGCTTAGGGGCCGGCTAACCCAGGGAAGACGAGCTTTACCCTGGAAACCTTAGGCTTTCGGCGAGGAAGATTTTCACTTCCTTTATCGTGTACTCATGCCATGCATCTTCACTAGTATACGCTCCAGTACTCCTTACAGTATACCTTCAACGCACATACTACGCTCTCCTACCGCTCTATACATAAAAGTATAAAACCCGTGATTTCGGCTCTATGCTTAGCCCCGTTTATTATCGGCGCAAAATCTCTCGGCTGGTGAGCTGTTACGCACTCTTTAAATGATGGCTGCCTCTAAGCCAACATCCCAACTGTCTGTGAAACTTCACATCCTTACTCACTTAGCATAGAATTAGGGGCCTTAATCGACGATCTGGGCTGTTCCCCTTTCGACAATGAAGCTTATCCCCCACTGTCTATCTCCTGACATAAACTCTTGGTATTCGGAGTTTGGTTTCCGTCGGTAGGCCGGTAAGCCCCCTTGGGAATCCAGTGCTCTACCCCCAAGAGACTGAAAGTCAAGGCTAACCCTAAAGTTATTTCGGAGAGAACAAGATATCTCCAAGTTTGATTGGCCTTTCACCCCTATCCACAACTCATCCAAGTATTTTTCAACATACACTGGTTCGGACCTCCACAAGATGTTACTCATGCTTCATCCTGGTCATGGATAGATCACTTGGTTTCGTGTCTAAATCATACGACTACGCGCGCTATTAACGCTTGCTTTCACTTCGGCTCCAGAACGGATGTTCCTTAACCTAGCCGCATAACTTAACTCGCTGGCTCATCATGCAAAAGGCACGCCATCAGTCATTTCCCCAAAAAGGGACATAGACCTCTGACCGCTTGTAAGCTATTGGTTTCAGGTTCTATTTCACTCCCCTAACAGGGGTTCTTTTCACCTTTCCATCACTGTACTTGTGCACTATCGGTCATCGACGAGTATTTAGCCTTGGAGAGTGGTCTCCCCAGATTCAGACCGGGTTTCACGTGTCCGGACCTACTCAGGCACTGATCTCACCTTGAGATTGCCTTTCGCACACAGGGCTTTCACCTTGTATCGCTCATCTTTCCAGATGATGATGCTAGACTCACTCAAAGCTTTGGTGATCAGCCCTACAACCCCAAAAATAAATTTTTGGTTTGGGCTATTCCCGCTTCGCTCGCCGCTACTAGGGGAATCTCGATTGATGTCTTTTCCTCTGCCTACTTAGATGTCTCAGTTCAGCAGGTATCGCCTTCCCACCCTATGAATTCAGATGGAAATAGTGGAAGATTAATTCCACTGGGTTTCCCCATTCGGAAATCTCCGGTTCAATGCTTCTCTCCAGCTCCCCGAAGCTTATCGCAGGTACGCACGTCCTTCATCGCCTGTCGATGCCAAGGCATCCACCAATAGCTCTTAATAGCTTAACTTAATAGATTTTCAATTAGACAAATAATGAATACTTATTTCTCAAACGCTGATTTAAATCAGCTTTGCTAGATTACTATCTATGATAACTTGATATTCTCTGTCAAGATAACATCTTGGGTCATTTGACAGTAAAAACGAAGCGACAAAAAGGACGGTTTGCTCAACCTAAGATAATCTAGCAACCCAAACGAGTGGACTGTTAGATCCTTTGTTGTCCATAAAGGAGGTGATCCAGCCGCACCTTCCGGTACGGCTACCTTGTTACGACTTCATCCCAATCATTAGCCCCACCTTCGGCGTCTCTCTCCTTACGGTTGAGTCGACGACTTCGGGTAAAACCAACTTTCATGATGTGACGGGCGGTGTGTACAAGGCCCGGGAACGTATTCACGACGTTGTTGCTGACACGTCATTACTAGCAATTCCAACTTCATGAAGTCGAGTTGCAGACTTCAATCCGAACTGAGGTCGGTTTTTGGGATTTGCTTCACCTCTCGGTTTTGCTGCCTTTTGTACCGACCATTGTAGCACGTGTGTAGCCCCAGACGTAAGGGCCATGCTGACTTGACGTCATCCTTACCTTCCTCCTAGTTAACCTAGGCAGTCTCGCTAGAGTTCCCACCATTACGTGCTGGTAACTAACGACAAGGGTTGCGCTCGTTGCGGGACTTAACCCAACACCTCACGGCACGAGCTGACGACAGCCATGCAGCACCTGTCAAAAGGCCCTCGCGGGAAACATCATCTCTGATGCGGTCCTCAAGATGTCAAGCCTGGGTAAGGTTCTTCGCGTTGCATCGAATTAAACCACATGCTCCACTGCTTGTGCGGGCCCCCGTCAATTCTTTTGAGTTTCACCCTTGCGAGCGTACTCCCCAGGTGGCATACTTAACGCGTTAGCTACGGCACAGTCAGGGTTGAGACCAACTACACCAAGTATGCATTGTTTACGGCAAGGACTACCAGGGTATCTAATCCTGTTTGCTCCCCTTGCTTTCGCGCCTCAGCGTCAGGAATAAACTAGAAAACCGCCTTCGCCACCGGTGTTCTTCCACATATCTACGCATTTCACCGCTACACGTGGAATTCCGTTTTCTCCGTCCACCCTCAAGACAGACAGTTTCAAATGCAGCTCCGGAGTTGAGCTCCGGAATTTCACATCTGACTTATTTGCCCGCCTACGCGCTCTTTACACCCAGTAAATCCGATTAATGCTTGCACCCTCCGTATTACCGCAGCTGCTGGCACGGAGTTAGCCGGTGCTTCTTTACCAAGTACCCTCAAATCAGGTCATTATTTGTGACCTTTTCTTGTTTCTTAGCGAAAGAACTTTACAACCCGAAGGCCTTCATCGTTCACACGGCGTCGCATCGTCAGGCTTTCGCCCATTGCGAATAATTCTCGACTGCAGCCTCCCGTAGGAGTCTGGGCAGTGTCTCAGTCCCAGTGTTGGCGGTCAACCTCTCAGCTCGCCTAGACGTCTTAGCCTTGGTGCGCCTTTACCACACCAACAAGCTGATATCTCATGGGCCTTTTTCTTACCGCAAGGCTCTTCGCAGAGTCCCCTACTTTGAAAAGATCGAGCTACCTCGGTTTTTCTCATTCGGTATTAGCGGTCGTTTCCAACCGTTATTCCCAGGTAAGAGTTAAGTTACCCATGTATTACTAACCCTTTCGCCACTAAGCAGCAACAAGTTGCTGCTTCGTTCGACTTGCATGCCTCATCCACGCCGTCAGCATTCAATCTGAACCAGGATCAAATTCTCAATAAAAAATAGAATTTAATTCTGAAAGCATTTGAGGCCTATGCCTCAAAAACGAATTGATAAGAGCATATGTTGAGCAAGTGCTCAACATACACGACAAACTTCACATTTTGTCACTTCTTTTTTACTGTCAAAATAGCAAACGCGGCACGCTTCGGAACCGCTTTCTCCTTTTCCCAACTAACGTTTTTGCGAAATGAAGAATACGACAGCATAGCAACATGGAAAATTTTCGCGCAATGAAATTTAAAATAAATAAATATTTACTTCCTTCATCGCACAGCGCATCACTTTGAGTGGAAAGATGTGAAGCAGCACTGGTCAAAAGATCTTACGCGCACAGTGCTTTTCATCTACGCCTCTCGTCATCTTCCCCAAAAACACCTCCAATTCTTCTTGAATTATGCCCTCACAGAGGATCTTCAGTCCAAATGTATCTTTCTACAATCTTTTGAGAATTCCAAAATATATGGGATACCCAACTTCTGAATGATGTGCTTTAAGACACACGAAGACCGTGCTTCGGGGGGCATTCTCTATTGTTTTGATAAGTGACGCCTCACTATCTTTAAGCAGGACTACTGTTGTCAAAACACAGGCCCACATCTAGACCTCTATTGAGGCGCTCACTCTTTGAAGGAAGACTGTTCTCTTTGAGGGCATTCCTCTGCTGATGTGCATGGGCGCAAATCGAAAACCAATCACATCACTTCATATTTTCCCTTCGGGAGAGAGTGTGCATCGATTGCTTCAACACAGTGATTCATTTGCAAAGAATATCACTTGTTTCATCAATGAAGAGAGTTTCCATTACCCCGAAAGTCTCCAAAAAATAAGCGAAGACGTCCCCGTTAATGTTCTCTATTTTTTAAAACTGTTTCGCAAAGCCTTTCAAAAAGGGGGTCACTTTGTCGTGACTACTCCCTTGCCTAAAGGCGAAGGCTTTTAGGGATTGACACCCAAACCATCTAGTCCTAGGGTTATTTGAAAAATATTTTACAAGAAAAAATCTCACAGTCAAGGCGAGCTTTCATCCCACCCCTAAACGGATGGGATTTCCCGCTCGTCCAGGGTAAAAATCTGACTGAGGACCGCATCGACGGTAAATCTAAATTGGTGTGCGAGGTCCTTCATTGGGGCTGAAAGACCAAAGCTCTCTATGGAAATAGCCGTACCATCACGCCCGATGTAGCGGTGCCACCCCTGGCTTACCCCCGCTTCGATCGAAACCCTTTGTCCGAGGTCACCACCAATGAGATCCCGCTTGTACTTTTCTTCCTGTTTTTCAAAGATCTCAAAGCAAGGCATCGAAATGACTTGAACATGTTTCCTCTTCGTCTCGAGAGCTTTTGCTACTTCAACTGCTAATGCTACCTCTGAACCTGTTGCAAAAAGGGTAAAATCGGGCCGATCCTCGGCCTGTTTAAGTAGATAGCCACCACGACCGACACCCTCTTTAAAAGGGACGGCTGTCTCTTGCAAAACGGGAAGGTTTTGACGAGATAAGACGATCACTGATGGAGACTTGTACTGAAGCATCGCAATCCATGCCCCCTTCACCTCGTTGGCATCGGCGGGACGCAGTACGTGCAAATTCGGCATGGCGCGCAGCGCTGCCAAATGTTCTACTGGTTGGTGGGTAGGCCCATCCTCACCGATAAAGATCGAATCGTGCGTCATTTGATAAATTACATGATAACCAGATAAGCATGCCAGGCGCACACCATTACGCATGTAGTCAGAAAAAGTTAAAAAAGTTCCTACATAAGGAAGAAACATGTCTGTTTGAAACAGGCCGGATGCAATGGTCGACATACCAAACTCTCGGATCCCATACTTGATGTTACGCCCCTCAAAGTTTTTCGAAGAGATCAGGGGAAACTGTTTCATCATCGTACAGTCCGAACCGGATAAATCTGCAGATCCTCCATATAAAAACGGCAGCTGCTCTCCGAGGGTTTCGATTACAGCTTGTGATGCTTTACGCCCTGAAATCGGACTGGGAATGTCAATTCGACGTAATTTTTCTTCCAGATCTGCGGGAATCTGTTGCGCCGAACATGCGCGAAAATCTTCCGCACACTTGGGGTAATTCTTAGACCACTTTTCAAATCTGACCTGCCACTCCCTTTGCCACTCCCTTTGCTTCAACACTCTATTTTTAAAAAAGCTCACGACGCTTGCTGGAATGTAAAACTCCTCTTCCGGCAAGCCCAAAGCTTGTTTTGTGGCTCTGACTTCGTCAATACCAAGCGGTGCCCCGTGCGCTTGATGGGTTCCTTGTTTGTTTTTTGAACCCTTACCAATGATTGTTTTACAAGAGATGAAGATCGGCCTGTCTTGACATGTCCGGATGTGAGCCATGACTTGATCAATGGACTCGAGGCAGTTACCATCCATCACATAGGTATCAAATCCGTAGCTGCGGTAACGGTTCCCGACATTTTCAGACGAAGATTGCTCAAGAGGACCATCTAAAGTGATGTTATTCTCATCGTGAATGATCACCAAATTATTCAAGCATAGATGACCGGCGAGAGAGCTCACTTCACTTGACACCCCTTCCATCAAACAGCCATCTCCCGCCAAACAGTAGACTTTTGCATCAACGATGGTATGGTCTAGTTTGTTATACTTTGCTTCGAGAATTTTAAGCCCTAGGGCTTGTCCCACAGCATTGCCCACGCCCTGACCCAGTGGCCCAGTCGTGGATTCAATGCCTCTCTTCTTGTCGTATTCCGGATGCCCGGGAGTTTGGGAGTGAAGCTGACGAAATCGCTTGATTTCGTTTAGGGATAAATCAAAACCGGATAGGTGTAAACACGCATAGAGCCACATCGAACCATGCCCAGCAGATAAAAGCATACGATCCCGGTTGAACCATAGGGGGTCTTGGGGGTTGTGACGCAAGGCGTGGCCATAGAGATAAGCACCCAGCTCAGCACACCCCATGGGGAGACCTGGATGACCTGAATTGGCCTTTTGCACCGCTTCCATCGACAGCTGCCGAATCGCACTGGCCGTCTCTTGCAATACTTTCTTCAAAATGTCATCCATCAGCACAAACGTTACTTACCGTCACCCGGTTTTACGCCTTTCACAAAATGAGCGCAAGGAAAAATTGAGAATTCAAACGAGTGCATTGGCCTCTCCTTTTCAAGTCTGTGCCTATCTTGCAGGGCTTCTCTTTTTTTATCTAAAAAATTTATTTGCGATGGCTTAATGAAAGATTTCATTTCTTACAAATGGCAATTTTCGTTTATGAATCGGTGTACATGCAAAAAGGGAAGGTTCCACGCACCACTTTCAAAAATCGCGATCTAGCTTAACGGCTGCTCTCGATCTTGTTTGAACTGTCTGTGTCCGATGACAGTGGTTGCATCTAATGGATCCCCACCTTTGGATCCCCACCTTTTTTATCCCTTGCTTAAAAAGGGGAACATTTGTTGTGATGATCCCTTCTTGAGGACGTGTGACATGCACTCTTTGTTTTTACCTGGTCAAACTGGAAGAGAAATGCCTTCTTTCTCTCATCGCATAATTTATGTATGAGCACTGCCTGAGGCAAATTGCCTCGCCCCGTTTTTCGCCCTTTAGCACATCTTAGCCTCTGGAGTATGATGTTAACTCAAAACATCCGAAATCGGTTTCTCCAATACTTCAAAGAGAGAGGCCACACTATTGCTCTTTCATCTCCCACAGTGCCAAGGGAAGATCCCACACTTCTCTTTACCAATGCGGGAATGAATCAATTCAAAGAGGCGTTTTTGGGTAAGGTGGTGCCAATTGCTTCAAAGTTGGTATCCGCACAAAAATGCATTCGTGTTGGTGGCAAACACAACGATCTCGACAACGTAGGATACACCAAACGGCACCTCACTTTTTTTGAAATGCTCGGCAATTTTTCTTTTGGTGACTATTTCAAAAAAAATGCCATCATCCTAGCCTTTGAAGCGTCAACCTCTATTTTCAATTTTCCTGAGGACAGACTATTTGTTTCCGTTTACCACAAAGATGAGGAAGCGTATCAAATCTGGAAAGAACTGATTGATGAAAAAAAAATCTCTCGTGTGGGAAGCAAAGACAATTTTTGGTCTATGGGGGAAACCGGTCCTTGTGGTCCTTGTTCAGAACTCTTTTTCGACAGGGGCCCTCAATATGGATCAGCCAAAGCCGTGCATGAAGATGTAGAAGGCACGAGGTTCTTGGAGTTTTGGAATCTCGTCTTTATGGAATTTAATCGAGATGCTTTAGGTAAAATGACCCCTCTTCCCACAAAGTCAGTGGATACGGGTGCTGGGCTTGAGCGTGTGTTGATGCTGATGATGAATGCTTCTACCGTTTTTGAAACTGATGTCCTCAAGACGCTGATCCAGCAAGTCGAGGCTATAACAGGGGAAAAATATGATAGTGAAGATGCGCGAAAGGCCCCCGCTTTTCGCGTGATTGCCGACCACATCCGCTCTCTTGCCTTTGCGATTGCTGATGGAGCACATCCAGGCAATACCGAAAGGGGCTATATTCTGCGTAAGATTTTACGCCGCGCCGTGCGTTACGGACGCGTGCTCGGTCTTAGAAAACCTTTCCTCGCGCGCGTCGTCCCTCGCCTCATTGAGGTCATGGGAGAAGATTTCCACGAGCTAAAAACTGCAGAGCCGCACATCCAAAATATTCTTACAGTAGAAGAAGAGAGCTTTTTGCAAACACTTCAAAAGGGGGGCAACATCCTCAATAAAATCATTGATCAGGAGAGGGATGGTAGCCGCAAAGAGATCAGTGGCAGTGAGGCATTTAAACTCAAAGATACTTACGGATTTCCTCTAGAAGAAATTCTTCTCATCGCCAAAGATGCAAATCTCTGCGTTAACCTCGATCAATATCAGATCTTAGAAGAGCAAGCGAAAGAGCGTTCGCGTCAATCAAGGGGAAAATATGTCCAACAAGTAGAAGATGCTCTCTATGAAGACGTTGTCTCCCAACGTGGAGTGAGCGAGTTCATAGGCTACCAGCAGACAACGGGCAAGGGAACAATCACGGGGCTTATTGTCAACGGCGTGCTAGTCGAGAGCATGTGTCAAGGGGAAAAGGGGGTGGTCATCCTCGATCGCACCCCCTTTTATGCGGAACAAGGAGGGCAAGTCGGTGATACAGGGAAACTGACACATGGAAATGCCCACTTCATAATTACTGACTGCCAATCCCCTTATCGGGGAGTCATTGCTCATATTGGTGCATTAGAAAGTGGGACGATTATGGTCGGAGAACCTGTACTTGCGGAAATAGATGCCGATAGAAGATCCCAAATCACCAAACACCATACGGCAACCCACCTTCTCCACTACGCCTTATACCACGTACTCGGCCCACACACGAGACAAGCGGGCTCCCTCGTCGAACCACACCGTTTAAGGTTTGACTTTAATTATCACAGAGCTCTGACGAGGGATGAGATCAGAACAGTTGAATGCCTCATACATAAAAAGATTTGGAACAACTCAGCTGTCAAAACTTATGAAGTGTCTTTTGAAGAAGTGCAGAAAAACCCCGAAATTAAACAATTTTTTGGTGAAAAATATGGTAAAAAGGTGCGTATTGTCGACATTGATCACTACTCCAAAGAACTTTGCGGTGGAACTCATGTAGAGTATTTGGGAACAATTGGCACGTTTCGTATTGCAAAAGAGATGAGTATTGCAAAGGGGATACGCCGCATAGAGGGAGTGATTGGTTTGTGCGCAGAACATCTTCACTATCAAACTGAAGACCAAATCACGGAACTGGCGATGACTCTAAAATCTGCTCCTTCGAAGTTAAACAAAGTAGCGCAATCGCTAATTCAAGAAAATGAACTCCTCAAAAAGCAAGTACTCCTCTTAAGAAAAAAAGAGCTCGCTACTTTAGCTCGCTCTTTAACAAACACAGTCGAGCACATCGGCGACGCTACCCTCTTGACTGCCATTGTTAAGGTCAATCAAAAAGAGATGATTGAACTGAGCCATAACTTGATTACGCGTCTCAAATCTGGCGTGGTCCTCCTCTGCCGATCGGAACCAAATAGCTGCCACCTAATCCTGCGCATCTCCCCCGCAATCGTAGAACGGGGCATCCATGCCAACGCTTTAATCAAAGTGCTCGCCAGCCATATCAAGGGGTCTGGTGGAGGCAAACGAGAGATAGCCCATGCGGGAGGCCCTCATCTCGAAGGGGTTGCTAGTGCATTTGCAACAGTTCGGGAAATGCTTGCAACTTAAATCAAATGCAATAGAGCGAGGATCGACAAGACGAGAAAAAGACGCACATCGTATAATGCTCTTTTACTATCAAACTCTTGTTCATCATTAGGTAGCTGCTATGAGATCACACAGCAACGGGACATGTTTCCCTCTCTTTGCTCTACAGGGGAATCTTAATCGGGAAGCGTCAAAACAGGCGCACATCACACTCTATTTTTCATGTCAGGAATGAGGATTTTCCGCGTATTTTAGGGTGTTTTGAAAAATAGAATTAATTGAAAGAATGGCCACCTTGAAAAGACTCTCTTAAGCTGCTTGTTTCTTAGGTTTCATACGATTTATCATCACTTCTTTTAAACCCACCTTATGCCCTCTGAGTGGATTTTTCCTAGAAAAGAGACCTTCTTTAAACAGCCTTTTCAGGCTAGAAAATCAGCTTTCCGAAAGGAACCCTCTTGCTATTGTCCAGGCAACTTTGCAAAAAATTGATCTCGCTAAAGCATTCCCTCCCAACTCCTTGAGAATAGATATTGCATCGTCCCTTTCCTCGGATACACCCTTTTTTGAATTCTTTTGAGGAGAAGTGAGAGATTAAGCGCCTCTTCCCCGAATCATTCTTCTCACCTTGGCTTAAGGTCGTAACCTCCATCTGCTTTTACTTCTTTCACTGCTAAAGGGACGTGCTTCAATTAGACTTTGAGCCTGATTACAGTCAGCTAACTAAGTTATCTGTAATATTCATTCTCTCCCGATTTTTCTTTGAGCGGTTATATGGAGCTTGTAGGGCGCTTTCCCTTCCCATGCATCTTGGGCGCTACATTCTCCTTCTCCATACACTTTAATACCAGTAGCATCCAACAGGATGAACTGAGGTCTTCTCAAAGAGAGTGTAGGTAAAACCATAGAGCAAGCCCTCTTAGCTATGAGTAAAGTGACTACTCCCTCGCCTAAAGGCGAAGGCTTCTAGGGTTGCTACCCAGGCCATCTAGTCCGAGGGCCAAAATATTCTGAGACGCGTTGTGATCTCTGTGGGTCGTGTACCCGCAATGCTTGC
>Ga0126343_10000042_pt1 | contig 32277 bp, 29 predicted proteins | sample Cyp2metagenome_FD_92531 | JGI IMG/M metagenome (GOLD analysis project Ga0126343, IMG submission 92531) | Coral microbial communities from Lord Howe Island, Old Settlement Bay, Australia - Cyphastrea 2 metagenome | ecosystem: Host-associated > Invertebrates > Cnidaria > Coral ...
ACACTACGGGTATATATGGAAGATATGTCGATCAAGGGCCTAGAGCAGTGCGTCGCACTCCAACCCAGGGGGCTTCTTTTTCTTCATCGAATTCCTCTCCTCGAGCCCCTCTTCATCAGCATCATCGAGAAAACTCATTTCAGAGCGCCCTTCCCCTTCGGGATGATAACGAAAGGATTAGTCCACACGTAGGATTTGTCGATTTAGGGCAGAGGGCGCAGCGTCGATAATTCAGTGCGCTTCTCGCTCTTCATCAGCTGGAAATCTCTCTAATCCCCTTTTTACCACAAGGGTTGATCAATTGATCGTTCAGAGGCTTGCGAATAGAAACTCAAGCTGTTGACCTCAACAGCTTGAGTTGCTATGGTCGGACAATATGGACACAAATCCATCCGACTTTTTTCACCCCTTCGACTATTGGGAAGTTTTTCTTTCTTGGCTTTTTACATATCCTTCCCGGTGTTATGCTCTCAAAAAAAATGCGCAGCGCCGCGTTTTAGAAAATCCCAGCCGTTCCCTCAAAAAACTCGGTCGATCTTACCGCTCTTGCTCCACTTCGGAGGGAGTCATTTGTCGTTTCACAAGTCGTCAGCAAGACGTCCGAGATACTTGTCGCGTACTTCATCAAATCTATGAAGAAATTTCGAGCCCCGAATTATGTGATTTTGCAACATCTGAGGTGTTAGCCAAGGTACTTGCCTACCGAAAGCTGCACTTTGGAGACCAAGTCTCTATTCCTACCCTGAAATTTAATCAAGAGATGCACCTCTCAAACTACGTCGTCGAGAAAGTGTTTGATTTGTGGAGCCAAGTGCGAGCTTTTGGCTTTGTCAGTGCCAACGGCGACCAAGTCGCTCCTCTCTTACTTTTTCGCGGAACTGATCTTTCTTTTAAAAATAAAGGAAGCAAAGCCTCGATTATCAGTGATTTCGACCCGAAAGGACCCGGACGCAGTCTATTTGAAAATGCACACAACGACTTACACGAATGGTTAAAAACCGTTTCCTCAGAAAGGGGAAAAGTGAGGGTAATCGGACATAGTTTAGGGGGCGCTATTGTTCTTTATACGCTGATTCATGAACATCCTTTTATTAGTAATGCATCCCATGAGATTTCTTATGCTTTCAATTTCCCCGGAGTGGATGAAGATCTTCTGAGGAAATGGGAAACACTTCCAGACGAAGCAAAACCTGCGTTCAGAGGGTTCATCTGCCGAGGGGATGTCATATCGAAATTTGGACACCTCTTCGGAGATGTGTCGGAAGTCTCCTTTCGACATCCGCTCCCTCCAATTCGCGCTCACGAACACCTTTTTTTTGCCGAACCCATGTGCTATCTCTATCCTTTGGATGTTCAAGAGGAAAATTCTTCTTCATCCCACCGATTTTATTCAAAACTGCACAAGCAAACAGCCTCTATGATCTATGAATGTGGCTTAAAGTTTCTATTTCCAAGACAGCCCTAGACAGATGATCAAAACCATGGAAGGAAAGATCCAATTGAGAAGCATCCCATCTATCCAATGAAAGTGCTTGCTTTTGCCCGGCATACCGAGATAACCCAAATGCCCTCCTTTATCTGTAATAAAAATCTGGACATTATTCGGAATTTTGATGTGTTTCATCGCACTGTAGTCTACAATTGGATCATCTCTTGCAAATAAAATATGAGAATTAACCTTAATCTCGGGAATAACACGTCCCGCGCTGCTAGCATAGTAATATTCCCGGGCCGTTAAATAGCCCGATTGCGGAGCAATGTAAAATTCATCAAATTCGAAAAGAGACATTTTTGGTGAGATTGCAATAGGTGGTAAATCCGCAAAATGATTGTGTATGTCAATCATGTCATAGCGTAAGTAGAACATAAAATACTTTTCATAAATTTTGCTTTTGCTCAAGCGATGAGCACTCGCTATCAGGTCAATTGGTGGATTGATGGCAATGAGCTTATCAATTAAATGCCTCGCTTCATTAGCCCATTCGCCCGCCATTTTTAAAGCGACATTACCTCCCAATGAAAATCCCACTAGTATGAGAGAAGAATCGGGCATCTCATTTTTGATCTTTTTTAATCCACGCCAAACATCATCACTGCTATCGACGTGATACATCTTTTTAGAACGTCTTCGTCCACTACCACATCCTCTTAAATTGATCCGGATGGTACGTATCCCATGTTTACTAAGTTTTTTTGCAAAACGCACAACATAGGGAGAGCGGTGAGAACCGCAGAGACCATGAATCATAACCACGGTAGGGTCTATCGATTTCCACTTCTCAGGGGTACTCACTTCGTATGTAATGCAATCTCCATCTGAGAGGTAGACAAATCGCTTGGTAGATGGAAGATGACGTGGAAAAGGGAGCAAAGCTGCAGCCACTGTTTGCAGATGACCATCTTCAAACAGTGGAAATGGCTTAAAGGTAAGCGAGTGAAATTTTGACATTTGAAGCTCTGATTTGTGAAGCAGGATGATGGAATCAGACTCAGTCGATTCCTGATCTCATCTACCCTGCCTACTCCGTACACACACAGCATCATCCCATCTAGATAATGGATCAAGACCTGATGTGCCCCATCTACGAAAGATTGGAAGTCGCTCCGGGCTTTAATTGAACAAAGATCGAAAAAGCCCAATGTTTCGGGAAAAGAGCAGCCATGCCCTCGCTTAAAAAACATCTAGCAGACACCGCCCTTTCGTAAAACGCACGATCGCGCCTCTTTGGGTCTTATTGGAGCTTTTCTCCCGAAGAGGAACCTCCTTACAAGCGATTTTTTCAAAGCGACCTTTGCTCACTCTACTGCTATGACCACACTGCAAAAGCCCTATGCCCCCACATGGGGTTCACATCTTCTTTGTGCACGCCCAGGCATCTTAGATCTGGAGCATGTGCACAAGCACTTTCTAGGTCCACTTCACCTTGAATGACGGTCTATCTGCAGGATGGGGACACACTGTACGCGAATACTCCCTTTCCTAAAGGCAATTGAGGTCAAGCCGTTTTTTAAGAACTTGTATTTTCTCCCTGTAGTTGAACGGTTGCTTTTTTAAGAAACGAAACTTTGCTTTTCTAAGCGTGCTATGCTCGCAAGTTAAGTGATCATAAGAAAGCCTTATGGGTGGGCCATCTTACACCTTTAGTCTTTATTTTGTCACCCCCCTTAACGGATGCGCTTCTTGAGCTTAGCTTCCACTGATTTGCATGATCAAATTTTAACAAATTTACAATAGTTAATGTTTCGACCAAGTTGATATCACAGAAATTAAGCCCTTTATCACTCGGATCGTAATACAAAAGTTTTGGAAGAAAGCAAGTTGTGCCTGTCCCAGAGGGCTGGGACAAAACAAGTTTTGGCCCAAAGTTGGTTAGCTGTATCAGCCTGCGTGGCTTTGCTTATCGAATGAGTCAGCAGACTACATAAGGACTATTAAAGGGCCTCTTTAACGTAGATATGTCTATTGGGAGTATCCCCCCGCCATGGGAAAAAATCTCAAAAGCTTCAAAGCCCTCCAAAAAAGAGTGAATCAAACCAAAGTTACCTATATCGATGAAATGAGCTTGAGACAAGAAGCCCAAAACCACTAAGTTTAGGCAGCAAAAACAGATCAAGACGCCCTCCTTTGTATTTTAAAGTAAGGGGGCTGCACAGCATTAATGAAATTAGGCCAAGATCTCAGTATTATCATAAAAGAGAGCAATACTGCCTATCCCATCTCTACCGAGATTTTAAAGCACGCTGATCAGAGATGATGCTTTTTGGGAATGATGCATATCCCGACGAAATAGGTAATCAAAATTGGGAAAAAGCCGGTGATGAATAGGGCAAATAAGGTGAAGAGCCGCACAATGGTTGGGTCTAAATCAAATGTTTTTGCAATGCCAGAGCAAATCCCCGCTAGCTTTTTTCCTTGTTCTGCAAGGTAGAGCTTCTTGCAGTTGATTTCAATATAGGTTGTGGGTCCTGGGGGGATGAGCATCCACCCAATGATATAGACAATTGCGATGGGAAGTAGGCCGGTAAGGACACAAAAAAATACTAAGAACAGCCGAATGATTGTGGGATCTAATGTTAAAAATTGGCCCATTCCGCCGCAGATCCCCGCCACCTTTTTGTCCCAGCGATCTCGGTATAAACGCTTCATGACACTCTCTTAAAAATACTTAGGCACGTAACTCACGGGAGACAAAATCCCACTTCTTTTTGCGTGATGAGAACAAACGGCAGAGGCAATGAGTGTGTGGCCCTAAACCCTTCGGGTCAATCCCACCGTGTCCCTATTTCTCGCTTTTAGTATGGTTATTTTGAATGAGAGGATGGGAAACTACAGTGATACTAGTTTCAAAAATAACCTGTATTCTCTTTGTCTTAGGCCAAGCTTTGCCTCGAGCTATTCAAAGAGTGACAGCTGTTTCATTTTTTTGAAAGGCAGTTGCACGTCCTCAATTTCAACAGCAAGTCTCAAGACACAAGCAGCTACCAAATGTTAGCAAAATAGGTTTAAAATCACATGATTTTCTTTATCAACATCGAGTACATCATCCAAAAGACGCGCAATACCTACACAAGTGATTCTGACAGGAAAAGTGTTGTAAATCATCGTCAACATGAAGAAATGACAACTTATTTTTTCAGGAGAGGATCGATTTATCAACGATTTAATTGAAAATAAAATATGATAAGAGACGGGTGAGTTCCTTGATTTTTATTCTTTTTTCCTCTAAGGTCTAAGCTGTTCTTACGGGTAAAATTTGAGATAAAATGAGGAGAAAGAGGTTTTTTCATCAAAAAGTCATTCTGCTCATGGGCGCCCTAATTACCATCCTTTTGAGTAGCTATGGGCTGTACAAGTTCAACAGAGGAAACCACTCCCAATTCTTTCACTATCTAGGGGAAGAGGGCCCGGGCATTGAGGCCTGGTCAAAATTTGTAGCCCAAAATGAGCACTTTTCGGTTTTCTTTCCGGATGAGCCTATATATAGTACCAAAGAGCTTTCGATCCCCAGATCTGACAACACTTTAGTCTATCACGAGTACCGATGTCGAGACAAAGACAAGGTGATTTCCGTGAGCTATGCCGTGTTACCCAATGATTGGCTAAAATGGCATGCAAAAACGGTGCTCAAAAGAACTATTAAAGTCTTGATGGCCAGGCTTAAAAACACGCGTCTATCTGGTCAATCCGCCAACACGTTCAAGTCGTATCCCGCCTTAGATTTTGAACACCGTTTGGGTGAGCGAGAAACAGCTGGCACCTTAGTGCTCTGCAAAAATGTTCTCTACAAATTAGAGATCTCTTACCCAATCCACGAACATGATCAGATGCGCCGCCAAATTACCCAATTCATTGCGTCGTTCCAGCCTTCAGAAGTAGCCTGATTGCGTCGACGCCACCTCAAAGTTGTATGCACTGCTCTCTCTTTCCCGATTCCCCATCAAAGAGAATGACGCTACCGCTTGTTCGTAGAAGAAATACGCTAAGCTAAGGGTGTTTCTCTATGCTTGCACTGAGTTTTTGATAAATTCCAACGGCAACGATGTAGATCGTGGCAGTAAAAACAACGCTTAGGGGATATAAAATTTTAGAGACGTCTTCTTTAGCCACTTCAATGGTCAAAACGAGCCCCTCGAGGGAAAGAGCAGATGCAATGATGATGGCGAATTTAGTCAACGTTTTTCGGGATTGTTGAGGCACTTGTTTCACGGTATCTCTGCGCAGCACCTCTTCGATCATCAAATACTTCCCTACATCGACCACAGCCATAGAAAAGACAATCAGGCCAACTTCATCCAGTATCTTATACACCGTGTAAGATCCGGAGAGTGCGTCCCCTATAATGCTCCAAACAGCTGAAACTAAAATGCAAATGGCAATCAAATAGAGAACGCTGCAACCAACGATATAGCCGACATTAGACAGACTAATGATAGTCTTTTCTGTTTTTTTCCTCATTCCCTCTTCATAAGAAAAAAGGGCAAGGGAACGCAAGTAAAAAACCGCTTTTTTCGAAGAGACGGGGGCTACATTTCGTGTTTCACCTTAAACTGGCCCAAATTTTTTTGCATTTCGGGATGCACAGCATAAGCTTGGACATTTTCCATCCGCCCGGCGAGCTTGTTTTCACTTAAGTTTTCAAAAACAAAATGATCTTTTACTTTTTCGTAGACAGCTTGAGAAATAATAATGGGTTTGTGCAACCTCTTTGTCAGTCCCTCGAGACGGGATGCCACATTTACAGTATCACCGATGGCAGTATACTCCATCCGCTTTTCAGAACCAATATTACCCAGGACTGCTAAACCCGTGTGAATCCCAATTCCCATCGAAAAACATGGTCTCCCCTGTTCAATCCACTTTTCACACAAGGTTTTGAGCCGCAAATGCATTTGAATAGCAGCTAGTACTGCATGCAGTTCTTGAAGTTTATCGTCTAGGGGAGCTCCAAATTCGGCCAGCAAACCATCTCCAATGAACTTATCGAGCGTCCCACCATAGCTAAAAATCACTTCGATCATTTCTTTAAAGTACTCATTGAGTAATTTTAATACTTCCTCTGGAGGCAATTTTTCCGCAATTGTCGTAAAATGGCGAATATCAGAAAAGAGGATAGTGACCCTTTTTCTCTCTCCTTCCAGGGTAATGGGTTTATCTAGTTTTAAAAGCTCTTCTAAGGCGTAATGGGAAACATACCGGGCGAGCCCCACCTTCAGCCTCTCTCGCTCTTCTAGACCCTGCGCCATGTAGTTAATGCTCATCGCAAGATCGTTAAATTCGTCTCGAGTATGGAGATCAGAGCGAGTCGAAAAGCGCCCTTTACCAATCATTTTGACAGTATTGCACAGAGCTGAAAGGGAACATGCCACAGATTTTGATAAGAAATAGGCAAGGACTATGCCCACACACATCGAGACTGCAAAGGCAATCGAACCATAAAAAAAGAGTTTTTTGAGCTCAAAAGCGACCTTCTTGACTTTGACATCAATCCCGAGTAGACCTACCTCATCCCCATTGGCATCGAGGATGGGCGCATAACCCGTCATCCATGCCCCTTGAGATGTCGAATAGATCTTTCGAGACACATGAGCTTGCTGCAAGTCGGCAATGTGCTCTTTTCGAGACAGCACTTGTCCAAATTGAGAAGTGATGCCGGTCGTTTCGCCTGTCCCCATGACGAAATAATACTGATGATCGTCTTTTCTCTTATGGATGATGTACACTCGCAGCACAAATAGGTTCGATCCTCTCTGAAGATCCCGAATCTCTTCGAGCTCCCTTCTGAGCGTTTGAAAGCTTCGACTGTCCATACGCCCACGCACAGCGATGTAGTTTTGAACCGCTTTGGGATCAATTCCTCGGACTGCAGTCGCAGATAGTGACAAAATCTTACTACGTATCTCACTTAAAATGAGTTTCGAGGCTTCCCTGTATATTACGACAACCGCCAGAGTTGTACTCACCAAACTCAAACAGAGGAAAAAACAAAATAGCTTGCTACGAAATTTCATGGCTACGTTTTTTATTTTAGCGTTACGCAAAGAGGAATGCATTGAAAGATACGGAGGAAACAGCTATTTCCTTGCGCACGCCTAAGTTTCAAATTAATGACTCACCCTTTTTTGATCAATTCGATGGTTAGATATGTTGGAGCTGTGTTGAAAAATTCGAAAAAAAAAGCTTCTAAAAATTTCTTAGAAAGGGGAAGCTCCTGTTTCAAAATCCACATGCAAAAGGAGATTCTCATCCGAAAACGCACTTGGAAAATGCATAAAAAATTTTGTTTTAAGAGGAAGCGTCACTTTTTTTATTTTTTTGAGAAGGGGGTTCCCTTTTTGGCTATGGTTATAATATCTATTCGATCCTCCAAAACCCCCTGCATAGAAATAATGTACCCTCATGCACTGCCCTCTAAACGGATATTCGTTTTTTTGCACTCAGTAAATATTTTATTTTTAACTCAGCGTTTTGATTCTAGAATGTCCGGACTAAGCACATTGAATGAAAGACAAAGTGAAAAAAATCAAAGACCTTATCTACTACACCCTCTTAGCAACTATGCCCTCTTTGTTTGATCATCCAGGGCATCCTATTTCCTTTGAAGTACTCTAGAATCAAATGACGATAAATCGCATGAAACTTAAGAAAAAGCAGCTTAGGAAAGCGATTCTCAAGATGACCATTCCTTAATCGTTATTCGAATTTTTCAACACAGCTGCGTGCATGCTTAATATCTATTTTTTAAAAACAGAATGGAACCGTTTAGGTATTCAAATAAAATTGATATTCAAAAAAATATTTTTTGTTTCTTAAAAAGAAGTATTTTGCTATAAATCTAACCGGAAAGGATAAAAACAATTTTACTGGAGAATAAAATGGCGGAAATTAATAATTCAATTCATAAAAGAATTGATGATAAACTCTATTTTAATTATGATGATCTCAAGGTCATTCGAGAAACAAAAATTCATAAAAATAATACAGAAGAGAATGTGCGTGTCTACACTAAATTCTTTTTTGACCTATTAAATAAATCATGCACTCTAGGTTCTTCTCTCGCAAACAGAGTATGCAGAGTATTACACTTGCCTTTCTCGATCTTCTCTTATTTCACTGCATTGATAAAAAAAGCTCCACAAACACAACCAGCAGACTATAGAAAGGAATACCACAAGTCACAGTTCAAGCCAATTCTGCAAGAAGCCGCGGATAAGGCCAACCTCATCAACGAAATCACAGAGAATCAAGTAGAAATATTTCAAGAGCTAATTGACACATACGAGAGAGAGATTGACACACACGAGAGAGAGAGAGAGAGAGCGCCTTTCTTAACATTTTTTGAAGGGGCCCCAACGCTGAAGGGAAAAGAGCTATCATTGATGAGAGCGACAATCGCGGAAGCAAATTTTGCAATAAAAGAAGCAAGAGTACAAGCAACCCGCAAAGTATTAACAAAAACACCAAACAGATACTTCTCTAGACACAAGTCACAGTTCAGACCAGTTCTGCAAGAAGTAATAGATCTAGCCAAGAAAAAAAAGATAGAGGCCAAAAAAACAAAAAGAGCGGCTAAAAAAGCGGCAGATGAATTCCGCACCTCTTTCATGGCAGGGATGTCACAACACGACTTAGATCGTGAATCTGCAATAGTTAGGAAAAAGTTGGAAATAGCAGATGTCTGCAATGAGCGTCTTAAATGGCTTCGATAACATGGGCGCGCACTCTTGCCTAAACCAAATAAGTGAAACATAGCTATTTCCCTTAAGATCTGGGATGTAGATTTTAAAGCAACGGCTCTCGCTAAAAGCTAGGGATCGGCTAAGCGAGAGCAATCTCTTGACATGCATAGACATCTTGAATGGCATGCAGGATTCCAATTCCCTCGATTAAGGGCTTTTGAAAAGCTTTGCGACCAGAAATCAAACCCAATCCTCCAGCCCGCTTGTTCACTACGGCAGTAATCACAGCCTGCTGTAAGTCGTTTTCTCCCGATGCACCCCCCGAATTGATCAGACCCACCCGCCCCATGTAACCATGGGATACTTGGTAACGAGTCAGATCGATCGGATGATCACTAGCAAGGACTGAATACATTGCTTGGGTCTGTTTTCCAAAATTCAGTGCCTGAAACCCTCCGTTACAATCGGGCAACTTCTGTTTAACGATGTCGGCTTGAATGGTAGCACCGAGGTGGTTTGCCTGCCCCGTTAAATCTGCCGCGTTGTGATAGTCAATGCCCCCCTTTTTAAAAGCACTGTTTCTCAAATAACACCACAAAATGGTCGTCATCCCCATTTCGTGCGCCATCTCAAATGCACGTGATACTTCGTAGATCTGCCTACGGCTTTCCGAAGATCCAAAATAAATAGTCGCCCCAACGCCCCGACACCCCATTTCATAAGCCTGTTTAACACAGCCAAAGAGAGTCTGGTCATAGGTGTTGGGATAGGAAAGGAGCTCGTTGTGGTTCAATTTTAAAATCATGGGAATTTTGTGCGCATATTTACGCGCCACACTGCCCAACACACCCAGTGTCGTCGCGACACCGTTGCACCCCCCTTCAATAGCGAGCTTAATGATATTTTCGGGATCAAAATAAGCGGGATTGGGCGCGAATGATGCGCCAGCCGTATGTTCAATTCCTTGATCGACGGGGAGAATGGAAATATAGCCCGTTCCACTTAAACGTCCGTGCATGAACATCTCTTGCATACTTTGCATCACGCGTATATTGCGGCTCGAAGGGGCCCAGATCCGATCTACCCAATCGGGACCAGGCATGTGAAGCTGCTGTTTCGGAATCGTCTCACACGTGTGATTGAGGAAATACTCAGCTCGATCTCCTAAAATTGTTTCAATGTCACCATAGCGCATCATTTGTGCAGCCTCAAACTTTTAAATGTGAAAATCCCATTATCTCATTTTTTTGAAAAAATGCAAATGGATGGTCGGATTTGTTTTTAAATTCATCTTCTAAAAACAAAAGCATTCTTTTTATTTAAGATAAATAAAAAGAGGAGCTTTGACAAAATCAACCCTTTATTCTAACCTCCTAAGAGGTTCATTTAAAACAGCGGTCTTTCAAGAGAAAAAGAGTGTGCAATGTCTAGACTTATCTTTCGCAAAGTGCTCGCATTGCTCTTCTCTTTGTTTTTTGTCTCCTCTTTGACCTTCTTATTGATGCAAGCGGTTCCCGGAACTCCATTTCTCGAAGAGCAGGGGGTGCCAGAAGAGGTGCTCCAAAGCATGTACCATCATTACGGTCTCGATCAACCCTGGTATGTTCAATATGGCAAATATATCAAAGGTTTGATTACCTTTGATTTAGGTCCTTCTATGCGATATGAAGGCATCACAGTTGCCAAAGTCATCAAAGAGGGATTTCCCATATCCTGTTTCATCGGCATAGAAGCTCTTTGCATCGCGCTTTTGATGGGCATTTCACTGGGCACTCTAGCGGCCATTCGCAAGGGAAAATGGCAAGATCATGTGTGTATGCTCATCGCCGTCGTCGGCATTTCTACACCTAGTTTTGTCATGGCCACTGTCCTTCAATTTTTTTTAGCCATGAAATGGGAGATATTCCCCGTTGCGCGATGGGGAAGCTTTGCTCATAGCTTACTTCCCGCCCTCTCTCTCGCTGCACTTCCCGCTGCATTCATTGCTCGACTGATTCGAGCCAACATGGTAGAAGAGTTAGAACAAGACTACGTTCAAACGGCTCGTTCAAAAGGGGTGACCGAAAGGGATGTCATTTTCAAACACGTCCTCAAAAATAGTATGCTCCCCGTCATCACTTATCTGGGGCCTTTGACGAGTTCGATATTGACTGGAAGCTTTGTCATAGAAAAAATTTTTGGTATCCCCGGCCTTGGGAGGTGGCTCGTCAAAAGCATTACCAATCGGGACTACACGCTCATTATGGGACTGACCGTTTTTTATAGTTCTGTTTTACTCATCACTGTGTTCTCAATTGATCTACTCTACGTCTGGATCGATCCCAGAATCCGCACTAATCCGAGGCGAGAACAGTGAAAGAGCAAAGCACGGCCCTTAACCCCGCGCTACATCCAGAAGGCTCGGTCAAACAAAGCTATTCTTACTGGAAACAGGCGTGTGGCCACTTTAAACATAACAAGAGCGTCTTGTTTGCCCTTTGTTTTCTCTTTGTTCTGCTGCTCGGCGCAATTCTCATTCCCTGTTTTAGTGAACGCACTTACTACGACATGCATCTTTATTTGAAAAATAGCCCACCGGGACGGATGTTTTGGCTAGGCAGTGATGAGCTCGGGCGGGATATATTTACTCGTATTTGGTGGGGTGCACGGATCTCCCTGTTCGTGGGCATTTCCGCCGCTGTCATTGATATGATCATTGGGGTGTTTTACGGAGGTCTCGGAGGGATGATCGGGGGAAGAGTGGAAGAATTGATGATGCGTGTATCTGATGTTCTCTACTCCCTTCCTCACCTTTTGATCGTTATTTTGCTCATGGTGAGCATGAAGCCGGGGATTGCGGCCATCATCGCTTCTCTTACAATAACCGGTTGGGTTAACATGGCCCGGATCGTGCGCGGACAAATCTTGCAGATCAAACAAAGCGATTTTGTGATGGCCGCACATCTACTCGGTGCGAGCAAATGGAGGATTTTAACACGTCATTTGCTTGCCAATTCCATTGGTTCGATCATAACCACTATGACTTTTACTATCCCAACAGCCATCTTTAGTGAAGCGTTCTTGAGCTTTCTCGGACTGGGAGTCCAAGCTCCGATGGCGAGTTGGGGAACCATGGCAAGCGATGGGCTTCCCGCCCTTCGTTACTATCCTTGGCGCCTCTTCTTTCCGGCTTGCTTTATTACGCTGACGATCCTTGCTTTTAATCTGGTGGGAAATGGACTGCGCGATGCTTTCGACCCAAGGTTGCGTAAATGAATCAATTGCTCTTTGTAAAAAACCTGTCGGTCAGTTTTACCTTTCCACACACGACGATGCACATCGTCCGGAACCTCTCTTTCAATGTAAATCGAGGAGAAACTCTTGGAATTGTTGGAGAATCGGGATGTGGGAAATCAATGATGGCCAAATCATTGATTGGTTTACTGCCCGAAATGCAAGCGAAGATGATCTCGGGCACCGTTGTTTATAAGGGCCAAGATATGCTTAAAAAAAACCAAAGGGAGATGCGATCTTTTTTGGGCAAAGAAATCAGTATGGTGTTTCAAGATCCGATGGCTTCTTTAAATCCCACTATAAAGATCGGCAATCAGGTAGGAGAGGGATATAAAAACCATCATAAAGGAGTCGGGCGTGACAAGGTCAAACAGCGCGTGATCACGCTTTTAGCTCAATTGGGAATGTCCGAGCCAGAAACGCGCTATCATCAATATCCTCATCAGCTCAGTGGTGGAATGAGGCAAAGGGTCGCCATTGCCATTGCAACAATTACTGAGCCCGAGCTGCTCATCGCTGACGAACCCACCACTTCCCTCGATGCTACCATGCGCACACACGTGCTCGATATGCTTAAAGCGATTCAAAAAAAAAGGGGAATGAGCATGATTTTGATTACACACGATTTCAGCGTCGTCACCCATCTGTGTGAACGCATTGCAGTGATGTACGCAGGGGACATCATCGAAACAGCTCCTACACAAGATCTTCTAAAATCCCCTAAACATCCTTATACCCGTAGCTTAATTGATGTGATTCCCCGCATTGACATGCCACCGGGACAATCACTAGGTACCGTCGAGGGGACACCCCCCGATCTGTCTCTAACGCCGCTTGGTTGCTCGTTTGCAAACAGATGTCCAAACGTAAAACAGGTATGCCGATCACGAAAACCGAATCGTGTCCAGCTATCAAAGAGTCGGTGTGTCAGTTGCTGGCTCTATGATCGGCATGAGGCCAGAGAAACGCCATGAACACCGTTCCATTGATAGAAACTAAACATCTCTTCAAAACCTTTCGCCTTAAAAAGGGGTTTCTAACTGCTATTGACGATGTTTCTCTATTCATCTACCCGGGTGAAACTCTCGGGCTCGTCGGTGAGTCAGGATGCGGAAAAACAGTACTCGCTCGCGTTTTGATGCGTCTTTACCGAGAAGATCGTGGAGAGATTCTCTTTCAAGGAAAAAATATTGCTAAATGCCACCCTAAAACGATACAGCAGTTGCGCTCCGACATGCAATACATCTTCCAAGATCCTCATGCATCTTTAAACCCACGCATGAGCGCGCAGAAGATCATTGCTGAACCACTGGACATTCATCGCTTGGGTTCTTCTGAAAAGAGAAAACAAAGGGTTTTTGAATTGCTCAGCCTCGTGGGACTCACTCCAGATCATGCAAGGCGCTTTCCCCATGAACTCAGCGGTGGCCAGTGCCAACGGATCAGTATTGCACGTGCCCTTGCCCTCCATCCCAAGTTGATGATCTGTGATGAACCGACAACCGCTTTGGATGTTTCAATTCAAGCACAAATCATCAACTTGCTCAAAAAATTACAAAAAGAGAAGGGATTGGCTTACCTGCTCATCTCCCATGACCTAACCACCGTCAAATATCTATCCGATCGCATTGCTGTGATGTATTTTGGCAAATTGATAGAACTCACCTCAAGTGCTCAACTGTACGCACGCCCTCTTCATCCTTATACCCGGGCTTTACTCGCCTCTACTCTAACTCTTGAGCAGAGTAGGAGGCAGAAATACATACACCTCTCATCGACAAGAAAGCCGTCCAAGCGAAGTCCGCCTTCTGGGGGATGCGTCTTTTATTCCCGATGCCCAAAAGCGATGCCCATGTGTAGAGTTAAGCCTCCCATCTGGAAAGAGGTATCCAAAACACATGGGGTTGCCTGTCACCTATACCGGTAGACAGATGGGAAAAACACTGCTTGTATATCAATAGCAGCGGTGTTGAGATGCAAAATGTGGCTGTGCGGTGAACTGCTCATCAGGAGACAAGAACACATGAAAAAACTTTTTCTGTTAAAACCTCGTGGGTTTTGCGCCGGCGTCGTGCGCGCCATTCAGACAGTAGAAAAAGCCCTGACCCTTTGGGGTTCCCCCATCTATGTGAATCACCACATTGTGCACAACAAACATGTTGTCAAGGACTTGGAGTCAAGAGGCGCCGTCTTCATCGAAGATCTCAATCAGATCCCCAGGAAGGGAAGGGTGATCTACTCCGCTCACGGAGTCTCACCCGCTCAGCGCGCACTGGCAAAAAAACGGGAACTCATCGAAATTGATGCGTCTTGTGGACTCGTCATTCGCATCCATTCAGCTGTCCAGCGGTATGCCAAAAAGGGGTATCAGATCCTCCTCATAGGACACAAAACGCACGTAGAGGTGATCGGCACTTTAGGCGAGGCCCCTGATCAAACCACCATTATCGAATCTGTTTTTGATGTTGAAAAACTCAATTTCTTACCCAATCAGCCCCTTTTCTATATCATGCAGACCACTTTGAGTTTAGATGATGTCAAACAGATTACAGATGCCCTGCTCAAAAAGTATCCACATGCCGAAACATTGAGTAGCTCTTCCATCTGCTACGCAACGACAAATAGGCAGCTCGCTTTACGTGAAATTACAAGCCGCGTCGATCTGGTGCTCGTCGTGGGTGACTCGATGAGCTCAAACTCCAATCGACTTAGAGAGGTCGCACAGGTCAGGGGCGTTCCGAGTTATTTGATCAACTCACCAGAAGAGATTGATCCCCGTTGGCTCGACGCAGTGTCATCTATTGGTTTGACAGCGGGAGCATCGACGCCTGAATCGGTTGTGCAGTGTTGCATCTCATCTTTAAATTCTATGGGTGTCCGAGAAATAGAAGAGGTGGAATACACCCAAGAGTCTGTTTTTTTTCAGTTACCAAAGGAGGTGTCCACCACCGTTTGATTTTTAAAGACCTGATTGAAACGGGAAAATACGAACAAAACACGGGTACCATTTAGAATCTCAAAGGTGAATACCTAACGGCTCTGCACCCAATTTTGACTGATCAGATTGATTCAAAGTACATCGAATTTCCTGAAGACATCGATTATAGGACAGTGATTGCGGCAGGAGGCTCGTTTTTTGTTTCAGAAGCGGTCATTCGTCTCAGGGACTGGTTCATCTTGGAGCTAAGCACCGGTAGAGTGGAGCAAACGATCAACAAACAAAACTTGGCGCACAGACTCCACCTGGGAACACACCTTAATAGCAGGCACAAGGATCGAATAAAACCACAAATAAAAAAAAGCAATTTAGGTCTCGCAACACCTTGGAATCATGTTGGATGTGGAGGAACAAATAGGTGTTTTGGGACAAGAAAAATATGTCTTCAAACTCAACAAAGCCTTCTGAACTGACACGATGATGCGACGTAAGTCCCCTGGCTTTACCCTGGACGAGGGGGAAATCCCAACCATTTAGGGGTGGAATGAAAGCTCGCTATAAGAAATAGCTTGAAGAACGTAGCGAACTTACCTGAAGAGCTAACCCATTTTCTGTCAAATTTTCTTTTGAATAAGTGAATCAAAAATGGTAAAATGCCTGTATGGAGAAAAGAAAATCGTTTGTGTTCAGACTGCGGCTGACTTAAGAAACAAAAACGGCTTTTGCAGGAGCAATGAGACCAGTTTCGGTGGCTATACAACGAGTTTTTGAAGCAGCGGAAGCTTTCATCGGAAGATCTCGGTCAATCCCTAATGAAGTATGACAAGCAACAGCTTCTTCCACTGATCAAAGAAGAAAGACCCTCTTTGCTATCGGTGCACTCAGAGGTATTGCAGAATGTAAAAGGCAGGCTGGATAAAGCTATGAAGGTCTTTTTTCGAAGAGTCAAAGCCAAGGAGAAGGCTGGCTTCCCTCACTTTCGTGGTCGACATAGGTATGACAGCTTTTGCTACACACAATCTGGGTTTGCTGCTCAAGGCAAAGCTATCAAAAGTGAGAAAGATTCGCGTCAGTTTGCATAGGCCTATATCGGAGAAAATAAAGACGTGCTAAAGTCAAGCGTTTGCCATCAGATGAATGGGAAATTTCGTTTTCCTGCGAAGTCGAAACCAAGCCGCTGCCTACAGCGGAGGTGCCACTTGTAGGAATCGATCTGGGAATAGAGAATTTTGCTTTTCTCTCAGACGGAAATAAGATAGACAATCCCCGCTTTTTTCGATCTTCTGAGAAAAAATTGGGTAAAGGCACAGCGCGCCCTTAGCAAAGAGAAAAAAGAGAACGTTCTAGGCGTGGTAAGATATGCGCCAAGATACACAGAAAGATAGCAAATCAGAGAAAAAAGTTTTGCCACAAAAAATCTCTAGAGAGATAGTCCGGAAATATCAAACCATCTGCGTAGAAGGTCTCCAAATCCACAATACGATCGAAGGATCTCACTATGCAAAAAGCAAAAGCGGACGCTAGTTGTAAGTTAGTTTCGACAATGCCTAAAATGCAAAGCGGAGGATGCTTACTAGGAGGATGAAATTTGTCAACCCTGAATACACAACCCAAACATGCAACAAGTGCGGCGAGATAGAGAAAAAACCAATCTCTCAAAGATAGCATTGTTGCAAACATTGCGGATACAAGGCTCACAGAGATCATAACGCGTCTCTAAAGTATTTTGGCCCTCGGACTAGATGGCCTGGGTAGCAACCCTAGAAGCCTTCGCCTTTAGGCGAGGGAGTAGTCACTCACATCACTTGCATATACCTGAAGATGAACCGCAGGCACCGGTGATGTTGCCATGCTGCCATCCAATTGAGGATTGAAAATATCTTTTTTAAATGGACACAAGCTCCCGTGAACTCCGTAGTCAAATTGATAAAGGCTCGTTTGAGCGAGTCTTGGGCATTGGTGATCTCTTTGCTGTTGGCTATGGAGATTTAGGGTCTTCTATCTATTATGCCTTGGGCATCACCACGATGTTCTCTCTGGGTGCTGCTCCCCTCTCGCTTGCCTTAGCTGGCATGGTATTTGCGTTTACAGCCCTATCTTATGCGGAGCTCTCATCCATGGTCAAAGAAACCGGTGGATCTGCTACTTATGCGCGCCATGCATTCAACGATCTGGTTTCGTTTATTGCCGGTTGGGCTCTTTTGTTAGATTTTATTGTAACAATTGCGATTTCATCCTATTCGATCGCTCCGTACCTCTCTTTTTTCTTCCAACCCCTCAAACAACCAGAATGGAAAATCGCTTTGACAATTACGATTATACTTTCCCTTTTCTTCATCAATTTCAGGGGGATGAGAGGGTCTGCTAAGATCAGTTGGTTTTTGACAACGTTGACATTGTGTACACAGATGCTCGTGATTGTCATCGGATCGATCTATCTCGTAAAAATTCCAGATCTTTTGCAACATCTGCGCATTGGAACCCAAGATGCGATTTGGTCACCGACATGGCATCAATTCTGGAAGGGTACAGCCATGGCCATGGTGGCCTACACGGGCATTGAATCGATGGCACAGCTCAGTAGTGAAGCCAAAGCCCCGGCAAAAACGGTTCCCAAAGCGATGATGATGGCGATGGGCATGCTTTTTTTTGTCTACATCGGGATTTCGATTGTCGCCCTATCTGCTGTCGATCCACAAACACTAAGCACAAAATATCTCGAAGATCCCATTGCAGGCATTGTCAGTGTATTCACATTTGGAAAGACATTTTTAGGGGGCTGGATTGGCATCTTAGCGGCAATCATTCTCTATGTCGCCTCTAATGCCGGACTCATCGGAGCTTCACGCCTTTCCTTTAATATGGGGGAAAACTATCAAATTCCTCGTTATGTCTACCGGTTACACCCTCGCTACAGATCTCCCTATGTGTCACTAGCCATTTTCTCCGTGCTGGCCATCTGCATTGTCGTGGCGAGCCGGGGTAAATTGACCTTTCTCGCAGACCTCTACAATTTTGGTGCCATGCTGGCTTTTTTCATGACACATCTTTCTTTGATCATCTTGAGGATACGCAAGCCTAATGACAAGAGGTATTTTCGCGTCCCTTTTAATGTTAGAATCAAAAGCATTTCTATCCCCATCACGGGAATCATAGGAGGAGCGGCGACTTTTGCCACATGGGCATTAGTCATCATCAACAAACCGGATGGTCGTTATCTGGGCATGACATGGTTGGCAATTGGTCTTTGCATGTATTTCTTTTATCGGAAAAAACAGGAGCTACGCCCAACGGGCAAAGTGGAGATCGAAAAGATCAAAATCCCCGAGTACCAAGCGAGCCATTATCAAAAAATTTTGGTGCCAACGCGTGGCGGTAAGGAAACACAGACTGTGCAGATGGCCTGTGAAATTGCCAAAATCCATCAAGCTAAAGTCACGGCCCTTCACGTGATTGAAGTGCCCTTTTCTCTTACACTCGGAGCCTCTTTGCCCTACCGTACGAGCATAGCTGAGGCGATTTTAAAAAGAGCTGCAGCCATCGGAGGAGAATTCAACATTCAGATGCACCTTCGAGTCATCCAGGCACGCGCCTTGGATCGAGCGATTACTGACCTAGTCAGAAAGGAACGCTACGACCTGCTGGTGATGGGGAGTAGGTTGACAAAAGGAGGCGATTCAAAGGGGTATGGAACTCTCGTAGAGAAGATACTCAAAAACGCCTCCTGCCCCGTCTGGCTCTGCTTTTCAAAAGATGTGACCTTCACGAAGAAGAGTTAGGTATACCGATCGTAAACGAAAATTTCCATTTTTAAGAAATGACAATCTTTCATTAAGCTATCGCAAATGAATTTTTTAGACAAAAAAGAAAAAGCAGCCCTGCAAGATAGGGACAGACTTGAAAGAGACCGGAAAATGTGCAACCGGATTAAGGCTATTTTTATTGGGTATAGAGTGGCTTTTCTCTAGTCAGTCCAAATGAGATTGATGGCGGCTCTTTCTCTCATTTTGATCGGGATCGCATGATAAAAAATTCATAAATACCCAAACAGCAATCCTCTATCATCTCCCAATTCTCTTCAAACCCCCAGTCGCCGAGATAGTAGGGATCGGGGATGTCGAGTCCTCGGAATTGACGGCTAAAATCTGAAGCGAGATATACCTTAGCCCTACTATCTTCATTGTGAGCCAAGAGGCGAAGATGGGATACCACCTCTTTTGTGACTCCAAAAATAGCTTGAAAAAGATCAAAAAAAGCTGTTTCAAACAGCTGAGCTCGGTGATCAAAAAACACTCCTCTTCGATGTGCAACAGACTGCATTCTCTGATCTGGTGCAGATCCCAGGAAATGGGCGTGCAATCCACAACTGTCGACATGCAATTGCTTTTTTGTGCCATGTTGAGAGGCGAGATGTCTCATGTAGCCCATTAAAGCGGGAGATCGACAGATGTTTCCCAAGCAAACAAAAAGAAGCGAAATCACGTCTCGTCAACATCTGCTGCGCAGCGGAAACCATAGGTTGGATCTACGCTACCAGGGTTATTGCGGTGGCGATGTGAGCAGCGCAAATCTTCTTCCAAACTCTTCCAGCAACCGCCACGCAACACTCGATAAACACCCTGGAGAGGCCCCTTGGGGTCCTCTGGCTCTTGCTGCGATATTTCATAATAGTTGTACTCATACCAATCTTGACACCATTCATACACATTACCAGCCATATCGTAAAGTCCGTAACCATTCGGTGGATAGCTCTTGATCGTTACGGTATCGGTGCCAAAAAAGTTTGCCTGCGTCCTTTCAATTGTCGCACCAGTTGGGTACACCATACCATCTCGTTCGGTGGATGCCGCGACTTCCCATTCAGCCTCTGTCGGCAATCGTTTGCCCACCCATTTGGCATAAGCAACTGCCCCGTACCAAGTCACGGCAATCACGGGGTGGTTTTTATAACCGGATTCGATGATGAGCTTGCCATTATACCGTTTAACACGAGACCCCTTTAATTGGATCATCGTTTGATTGTTCGCATCCCTCTCACCTCCCATCACTTCGAGAAAACGGACGAACTGTTCATTTGTCACGGGATGCACATCCATCGCAAAACTACTCAGAACAATTGTGTGCCTTGGCCTTTCATCCCTACCCCCTTGGTTTGCACCACGTTGAAATTCCCCCCCCTTGATGACCACCATCTCACTTTGCAGCGGTGTGATGTCTTTGACCTCATCCCTTTTTGGAACGTAGCGCGCCACGGTGGATTCCACATGAAAAGCCGCCGCGGGGTCCGGATCATATTCGGGACGCTTGATCTCACCCGGATTGAGCACCGGTTTAGGTTGGGCAGTGCGCACACAATCTGAGATGGCGTGCAGCATGTCGGGTTGCTTAATGTGCATCTGTGGTTGCTGCTGATCTTTCAAACAGACCACAGCCTCTTTTTCATCCCCTTTCTCTAGAGAAATAGTGCTCAGTGTTAACTCCTTTTCAACAGCTTCATCCTTCCAATTCAAAGTATCCGATTCCACTTGAGATCTATGCGTTCTTTCCTCAGTGGCGGTGTGAGGATGGATCAATTGATTGAGAACGCCTGGCAACGAAGGGGGCCTTTGATTTGGATCGGGATTTAAACAGCGCGCGATTAAAACGTCCCAATTGAGACGGAGATCGGGATATACTTCTGATGGCAAGGGAAATCTTCCTTCGGGAAAGGTGTGCATGATCAGGAAATAGGCTAACACACCGAATGCATACACATCGGCACATACATTAACCGGGTGTTCTCGGTAAATTTTTTGCTCAGGTGCAAGGAAATGGTAGGTCTGCAGAAAAGAGGCGTGCAACTTTGAGAGTTTACTAGACTCGAGGAAATGGGCTAAATAGGTGCCCTCTTTATTTTGCTGTACAGTGGGCTGAGGAGGAGACAAATCTAGTGATAACACATCGGAGAGCACTTTGTAGAGACGGGTCAAAATCACCGCTTCCCCCACAATACGGGAAAGACCAAAATCGGATAGATATACGTGAAGACCCCTTTCTCCCTTACCAATGAGAATATTATTGAGTTTGATACCGCGGTGGGCAAGAGGCTCTGCAAGAAGCCGTTTTTGGTGAGCGTATTGAAGCGCAGAGACCACTTGGGAGAGGAGCTCGAGAATTTCATTCTCGTTGAGAGACTGTTTATTGACACCGAGATATTGGGTCAAGTTAGTCGTTTCTCCAAAACAATCGACGATACAATCGGTCACCAGAAAATAATACCCTTCGGCAAATGAAACGGTATGTACATTGACAATGTGGGGGTGATCGAGTGCAGCGAGTGCACCTACCTCTTTTTCAAACCGTTGGATAAAGTTGCGATCATCTGCGAGCTCTTCTGGGAGGATTTTGAGTACAAACTGCCTTTTGATAAATCGGTGCTCTGCTAAATAAACACGACCGAGGGTCCCCTGGCCGATCTGTTTGATAATCGTGTAATCACCAAGGGTGTTTTTTTCCATCGAATCATCTGCTGTGTGTTAATCTGTCGTAATCCCCGATCTTCTCAAATTTTACCGTTTAAGTATACCGAAATCACAATCTGAAGCACCTTGGTTCGAGCTCGGGTGCCACTTACTTGCTAGCACAGTGATCATGGTGATGATTTTGATTTCGAGGCTTTTTCTTGTAAACCATGTTTCAACTCGCCTGCGGGCTAGATGGTTTGGATATCAATCCTTAAGAGGCCTTTGACCTTAGGCGAGGAAGTAGCCACAGATGAAAATGACGACCTAGAAATCATACGAGAGCCTCGTCCCTCTGGCAGCGTCATGAGCAAAACAGGTCCGCGCGGCATCTACATTGCAAAAACCTAAGAGAATTTCTAACAGACCACTTTCCATAACTATAACAAGCCACGACCGAGCCCAACACAGCTGCGATTTCCTACTCTCATGCGCAGTCGCGAGAAGATCGAGCAAGCAGCCACGCGCTTTAAAATGTAGTCCATCTTCCCGAGAGAAGGAAGTCAAAAAACATCGAAATACTTGGCAAGATAATAAGAAGCCACCAAAACAACGACCGAAATCACCGCCCAGATCACATTGGGCAGCCATTTTACTCCATGCCCTAAACTACCTCGCACTTCGAGTGTCCCTATTCCATAAGAAAAATCGTGTTTGGCACGCGCCATTTCAAATGCCTTAGGATTGTCTCGAATGATTTTGTCCCCGTCCATACCGAGAAAATTGGCATACTGTCTGAGAAAACCCAACATATACACAGGTGACAAAAATTGATCCTCTTTCCCCTCCTCAATCGCCTCAATGTAATTAGAGCGAATAGAAGTTGAGTTCTCAACTTCTTTGAGTGAGAGGTTGAGCTCTTTTCTCTTGGATTTGAATCTCTCCCCAATTTGCTTGATGTCCTGAGCCATAATCATCTGCCGGATTACTTATCCCAAAAGAGCTAGACTAACCGATCGACCCAAAATCTACAATTAAAAACCGCGAAATGATAAACTGAATAAGTCATGGATCGACCCTCCTGTTTTGTTGCTCAGATCGACCTCGCCCACGCTTCTAGGTTAGAAACAGATTTGAAAGAGCGAGGTTTTGAGCTCTCTTATCCCGAATACACGTTATTTCGGGCCAGAAAGAAGGGGATTTCCTGCACACTCTACAAATCGGGCAAGCTGGTTGTCCAAGGCAGAGATAAAGGAGATTTTATCACCTTTTACCTCGAGCCAAACATTTTGGATGCGTTCACCTATTCCTACCCTCATGCCTCCTCAAATCTCACACCCCACATCGGTGTGGATGAATCGGGAAAAGGGGATTTCTTTGGCCCCCTTGTGATTGGCTCTGTCTTTGCCGATCGAGAAGGAATTATGGCACTTGCTAAAATGGGAGTGCGAGACAGTAAAAAGATGACAGACATCGCGATCATCAAATGTGCCAAACACATTCGCAGCCACTTCTGCTTTGCCCTAGTGACCATTTTTCCTCAAAAATACAACACTCTCTACGATAAATTTAAAAACCTCAATCGTCTCCTCGGTTGGGGGCATGCCAAGGCCATTGAAGACATCCTGAGAAAGACGACTTGTCACCAAGTCACTATCGATCAATTTGCCAGTGAAGAGGTCGTGGCCTCAGCTCTCAAACAGAAAGGAATTGATATTAAACTCACACAAAAACACAGGGGAGAGGAAGACACCGTTGTTGCCGCAGCTTCCATCATCGCTCGCGCCGCTTTTATTGAGGGGATAGACGAGTTGAGTCGAGAGTTTCAAATCAAGCTCCCTAAAGGAGCTACACATAGCGCCATTCAGGCGGGCCGCATGTTTGTGACCAAACATGGGCGGGCACTTCTCCCACGTATCGCAAAAATGCACTTTAAAACGGTCGCCACTTTATGATCATGGGCGCCTTGTGAATCATCTTCTTGCCAAAAGGCGCAGGCTATTAGGACTGCTATCCAGGCCATCTGGTCCGAGGGCCAAAATACTTTAAAAACGCGTTGTGATCTCCGTCGATCTTGTATCCAGAATTCTCGCAGTAATGCCGTCTTTGCGACATGCGTTTTTTCCTAAGTCTCTCAAAAGCTCATACATGTTTGTGCTTTGTCAGCATTCCCATCCTTCTAGTAAGGATCCTCCGTTTTGTATGTTGGGCGTTGTCGCAACTGACTTGCAGCCTCACCGCTCACGTCTACTTTTGCTTTTTGCTCAATGTGATCTTTATCTTATTTATCTCAAACAAGCGGGAAAACCCATCTGTTTACGGTTGGTATGAACACTCACCTTGACTTTGAGATTTTTTTTGTAACAAAACTTTTCAAATCACCCTCGTGCTAGATGGTTTGAGTGTCAATCCCTGGAAGCCTTTGCCTTGAGGCAGAGGAGTAGTCACTGCAGATGATCAAGCGTATGAAACATAAGAAAAAAGTGACTTAAGAAGGCTGCTTTTAGGTGATGGGTTCTTCCTGTTGTTCTATTTTTTCAACACATCCCGCCTCGCTCTAAAGCAAGCGGGTTTTCCCGCTTATCCAAAAAAAAAGGATTTGAGTTGCCCAGATTAATTTATCTGCAATATTTCAATTTTAATTTAATTATAAAAATTATTTTTATTTAATTTAATTTAGAAAAAATATAAAATTTATAAGAAAACTAGAGAAATAGAATTAATTATGAACCCAATACAACACACTCTCAGTGCGAGTAGCCCACTTCCCTCAGATGGCTTGTCTCATACTGCCCACCTGGGCGGCGAAGCACTAGAGCATGTAACTCTCTCCAAAATCGAGCAGGTCTACCAAGTTAATATCAATGCAAGTAGGCCCGTGGAAGTCGCTTCCTTTCCAGAGATCCCGTCCCTCCTCAACCTCTTGACGACCCTACCTGATCTGTATTGCAGATCGCGCAATTTTATCGATGCCGTTCGACATAAAGATAGCGAGGGCTCAAAGGATACTGCCCTGTCTCTGGCAGTTCTTCCCGTCAGTTTTACAAGCTCTATTGTCATTGCTTTAGACTATGCTTCTATTTTCGGTTGGCTCCCACATTTTATATCTACCATCTTGAGGCCTTTCTATGCAGTCGGTATGGTGATGTGCTTTGTTGAGGGAGCCATTGAAGGAATCAGTTTATCCAGGTCCGTTCGTTTCTCCCACTCATTTGAGTTCAAGCTCGTCAAGAGCCTCCGCACTCTAATAGGGGAAAACAGCAGCGCCAAGAAATTGCAAGCCATTCGATCTGCTCGCTCATCAATAAAAAATCGTCGAAAGCAGATGGAAAAAATATATGGAGAAGATCAAGTTACCTTTTTCTCGAACTGTTTTTCTAGCCTTGAAAAAGACATGAACATTGAAGAGAGGCAGGGCGAGATCAAAGAGATCGCCCGCATGGTTTTATCTCACAACCTCTCTTATCTTCAAGAAAAGTATCTGGGCTTGAGCAAAAAAGAAGTGCGGGAAATAGAAACACAAGTCAACCAAAAACATTCGGGCACATCTCCTGATGTACTAACAGCAGCGCTGAAACGCGCCTTTGAGAAAAGGGTCGTAAACAAATATAAAAAGCTCGCAAGACGCATTCAGCCTTATCTCACATGCGAAGCAATTGCAAAAACTACAATCTTTTTAGACGCACTCAAAAGCGCTTTTCCCGAAGAGCTAGATCAAGGCATCAAAGGGGGATTCGATCTCATCAACGACATGCACATTCAAAACAAAAAAAAGGCGCTCGTACATGTGATGGGCATCATTAGTCTTTTCTTTGCAGCTGCTTTCTGCATTGCGTGTATTATCGGTGCTCCTTACATTGCCCTGATTATTTTATTTTCTCTGACGTTGATCACTGGGATAGGACGGGCGCTTTTATTTTCGGGTTCACTCAATGTACGTGGGTGGCATTTTTCAGGAAAAGAGCTCCTTCCTCATTGTATTAGGAGAAAGATATTTCCCAATGCCCCATCCCTTGGTGATCCTGAAAAACTCAAAGCCCAAATCAACATCTATTGTTCCAAAACGGTCCCAAACACAAAATAGCGGGCGGCGCACTGCCTCGAATACAAGTAGAGCTTCCATGACTACCCCTTTGTTTAAAGGCAAAGGATTCTAGGGATCGATACCCAAACCATCTAGTGGGATTTTCCGCTCGTTCAGGTTAATATAGAAATGGGTCTTCAATGCGTTAAATCTCGGAAGGGACATGCATTCATCAGGGCTCTTAAGTCCGATAATGTTGATGCTTACACGCTTGCCTCTCTTTCCTAGATGCGCTATATTTCCGCTCTATGATGCGCCTTATCAACTACCCACCCCTTGCCAGATCCTCTTTTTTGGCACGCACTGCTCTGAGCTTTGGATTAGCAGCTCTTGTTTGCTACTTTTTTGTGGATCCCCTATTCCTTAGAAAAGTCACCCCTTGTATTGCTGATTCAACCTCCCACTTTCTACTCAAAGGGGTCTCTTTCCTGCTTTTTCCTCCTCTTTATTTATCCCTTTGTTTGGGATTCTTTCTCTGGCACCGTTTTTCGAGAAGAAACGCACGGCGAGCGCAACTCTTCTTTGAGCTTCTCACAGCTCAGGTCGTTTCATTTTCCTGTGTGAGAATGTTTAAAATCATCATCGGACGCGCCCGGCCTGAGATGTTTTTGACAAAGAGATTTTGTGGATTTGAGCTTTGCAACTTTGACGATCACTTCCATTCTTTTCCCTCTGGTCACATTGCCGCGGCTTTCGCACTGGCTGCATCTATTGCAGTTTGCTATCCCCGTTTCCGCATTCTCAGCCTCTCGATCGCTTTGGTTCTCTCTTTAAGTCGTATTCTTTTGCTTGCTCACTTCCCCAGCGACCTGTTTGCAACCGGGTGCATCGTCATGTTGGTTGCCGAAATGGTGCATCTTCGACTAAAATCGGTCCATACCTAGAAACACTCAAAAGCGAGAGAAACAATGGAAAACAGATTGCCACAAGAGATTTTGGAAGCGCGAAAGACAGAATATAATGTCCATCCATTGATACTAAGCCGCTGGTCACCTCGTGCAATGACGGGTGAGCCCATCGATAGAGACCTATTAATGAGCCTATTTGATGCAGCTCGTTGGGCTCCTTCTTCTTATAACGCCCAACCTTGGCGCTTCATCTATGCTCACCAAAACACCCCACAATGGAATACTCTGTTTTCCCTTTTAGTACCCTTTAACCAAGAATGGGCCAGAAGGGCTGGTGCCCTTGTCCTTATCATCTCTTACAAAATCTTTGAGCATACGCAAAAGGTAGCCGTGACCCACAGCTTTGACACGGGAGCGGCTTGGGCATATTTCGCCTTACAAGGACACATCAATCAGCTAGTTGTCCACGGCATGCAAGGGTTTAACTATCGTCAAGCGAGAAAAGTATGCCAAGTTCCAGAAGATTACCAAATTGAGGCCATGGCCGCGATTGGTAAACGGGGCAAAAGGGAAGATCTAAGAAAAGACATGCGAGAAAAAGAGTTTCCATCTCAGCGCAAGCCCCTCAACGAAATCACGATGGAGGGAACTTTTCACACATCATCTCGCCTACGGTCGTGATATTCCACTGACACTTACTCACATCTAAACACGTTTCGACTCGAAGACCTAAAGTGAACCCGCCCCTCTTCCTCCGAGCACAAGAGTTTTTTAGAAAAAAGATGTGCTTGCCCACGCAAGCGCTTTTTTCCTCGCAAATAAAACGTGAAATCTCCATCAGCTCTTATGTAAAAGGGGGAATACACGGTCACTTGCTCTGCAAGAGAATGAAGAGCGTGACGGCCATCACGCTCTTAAAATAACGCTTGGATTATTTAGCAACCGTTTTTTTGCGACGTCTCCGTCTTTTGACTACAACAGCGCCTCTAGATTTTTTTGCCGCTTTTCTCTTCGTTTTTCGACTCGTTGTTTTCTTAGCCGTTTTCCTAGCTGTTTTGCGTTTGGTTGTCTTGCGTTTAGCAGTTGTTTTTTTCTTGACAGCTTTGCGCTTTGTTGCCTTTCTCTTGACAGCTTTGCGCTTTGTTGCCTTTCTCTTGACAGCTTTGCGCTTTGTTGCCTTTCTCTTGACAGTTTTTTTTCTAGCAGCAGTTTTCTTAGTTGTTCTTCTACGAGTAGTCTTCTTCGAAGAAGCTGCTTTTTTTCTTCTTCTTTTAACAGGCATTGAATATGCTCCTTGTTGGAATTCCTTTCATTTTTTAAAGATCTATTCGATAATCAAATTATACAATTTATCTCTACCCTATAAAATTATAAATAACTTTTTTACTTAAAAAAATAAACTGTTTTTTAACATTTAATAATAAAAAACAAAAAATTCCCAGAAAACACCCCTATAAATTGACTCTGTTGAAAAAATAGAATAACGGAAAGGGACCTCACCTCTAAATGCTTTTTCCCAGAGATCACACAATGCATCACCATTGCTCTTAGATACACCTTATGCTCTTTGAGTAGATGCCTTCCTCGAGTATAGTTCTCTTCTATCAAGGCTTTTCACTTGAAAGAAAACACGTTCAACAAGCGCTCGATTACTATGCCCAGTTCATTTTCTCCGAATTGATCTCGCTAGGGCATCTCCCCCTAATCTCAGGAGAGGCATTGCTCTTCTTGCTCGAATAATTACTTAAAACAATTGAAAATCAAACATATAAGCATTGTTAAGCCCCATTGTAATGATCTCTCCCGATTCGTGATCAACAGCGATGTGGGGCTTTTTCTATTTAAAGCGCTTTCTTTTACAATGGTAAAGACATTGGGGAACATAGAGATCATCCAAACACAGGCTCTGCTCAAAAAAGTGACGCAACACATCGTCTGGATGCGCCTTCCGCTGAGTCTCAAACCAGCGATAAAGCCGCATCTTTATCCAAAGAGAGCAAATCGCTTAGAAATTCCAACTCAAACTGAGTGTGCCCTCTTGAACGCGGTGACCACTCGTCCAGCTGGCCTGATAGCCCATCTTAAAAGAGTAATGGTCTGGTTTGATGATCAAAAGCTCGCCCCCTACGTTCGTGCGACTTGTGGGTACATGCTCGCTTTGCACAAGTAACTCTTTTGGCCCCATTGCCTCTTGAAAATTGCTCTTGTAATACCCGCGCGTAAGGGGAAGGTCCATGAGCCACCCTGCAAACAGGGTAGGCACAATGCGCAGAGAGCCTCGATCCATCTGTTTTGCACATTTCAAGTTAAAATTCGAGCGGAAAAATGATGTGCGCACTCGCTTAAGGGATAAATTCAGGGGTCCAGCCCCTTTTTCTGTGTAACTAGATTCGAAACTACTCAAGTAATCGAGGTGCAGTGTGGGAATAAAAAATAGATGTTCTTGAACGCGCTTTGGAAGTTTGATTTTGAGTGCTCCGGCAAACCCCATCAGAATGTCTCCCCCAGTATGCCGACTCTGGGCCGCTCTTCTAATGTTTGAGAAGTGCACCTCTCTCGTGACGTCGTAAAACCGGTGCGCTAGGGAAAGCACACACTGCGCGTATCCCTTTGCACTGACATATCCAATGGATGGGGTAATATAGGCGCCTTGTATGGCGGATTTGCCACGGCTATGATCCCAGTTGAGGTGTGAGTCGCTGTAGCTCGCCCCTAGATTAAAACACAGGCCATGTGAGACACGGGTATATCCCAGCGTAAACCCATAGGTGCGACTGTGAAATGGGATCTGTTCTCCCCGTTTGTTGTGTCTGTTATCAAACCCGATCGGAGCGACCCACACCGACCGAGTCGTGGGCTGTTTCTCGGGGCCTGCAGGAAGGAGAGGGTGTGTGTAGTAGAGGGTTTCTAATCGGTTCGCCGCATGAGCGATGCGCACGTTGGCTTCTAGATTGTTTTGGGCGATTTCCCCAAATTGCTGAGGACCTAGCTGCAAGAGTCCTTGGATGAACTCTGTTGGGGGGAGCTTCACGAGGGATCGCAAAATAAAGAAGAGCTCCTTTGAAGGAGAGTGGTTGTAAGAAAACAGATAGTCTCCTATTTGTCTCGCATTTCCTTTGAGCGAGGCAAGTGGTATGGGCAGCACAGTGTCTGTAAAGGTGATTTTGATCCGGACACTTTCTTGATCTGGGTAGATGAGGTCAAAATCCAACGGGTGGGCTTCTATCAACCTTTTGAATGTATTTTGTACTTTCTGTGCCTTGAGAATGGTATAGATGGTTCCAGAGAGATAGATCCCGGGCTGGGGGTCTAGCAGAAGATCTCCGTTTAGGGTGGCAGTGCCCGCGACTTTGAGCAGGTCTGCCTGGTCGGGAAAAGGCGTAATGCGAATTTTTAGAGCGGCGTCTGCTCCTTGTTCGTAGTTGCCTTCAATGCGTAGGGTGCTTATCTCTGAAGAGTTTTGTGAGCGGACTTCGACGGTGCCTTGAGCATTGTTTAAAAATCCCAAGTATCCCGCGCCTATCAAGGTAGTATCAGATGCGGCGAGCTGTGCCCCCCCTCTTGCTGGCGCTCCTAATTGCTTGCCTTTGGGTAAGATGAGAGTGCCCTCTTGCAAAACGAGCTCTCCTTGGAATGGGGAGCTATCGCTATCGACGACGAGGACGCCAAGACCCGCTTTGACAAGAGGATGACTACCCCTCAAAACTCCTTGTAAGCTGAGTATGAGGGGGGATGGGACTGTCACAGTGCTTTGTTTGGCAACTTCGATGGGGCTCGCAATCGAGAGCGTCTGGGAAGGGATAAGGGTGCCTCCTTCAAGGAGGAGGTGATTGCCGAGCTGCTGACCCATGGAACATTGAAGGATACCCCCTTGAAGAGAAAGCCGCTCAAAGCTGTTGGGATGGGGCCCATCTAAGATCAGGGTACCGGCTTGGATTTTTTTGAGGGCAGATCCTACCCCTCCTTCAATCACTCCAGAAAAAGTGCCGCTCTGGACTTCCAGGGAGCTGCTACGCAAGTTGATCTTTCCGTTTTTGGTGCCCGTGAGCGTGTTCACTTCAAGACCTGGATGCCCATCGCCTAACTCAAGGATGCCACGCTCGATGTGCACATCGTTTTGCTGCCCCGGTACGCCAGAGCTGCTTAAATCTAATGTACCTTCTTGGATGGTTGTGGGACCTAGGTAGGTACTGTGCCCTGTCAGAGTGAGAGTATCCCCTCCTACTTTGGTGAGGCCTCCTGATGTGAAGGAGCCTGAAGAGATGATCCCAGAAAAGGTGCCGCCTTTGACCTCCAATGTATGGCCTTGGAGATCCACTTGGCCCGCTCCTTCCAATGCGATTACTTGGAGTGTTTGCTGCAATTGGAATAAGGAGAGGATCCCGTCTCTTTCTATGGTCAATGTACGTGCTTGGCCCAGTGTGGCGCTCTGAGTGAGAGTTAAGGTCCCCTGTCTGATGATGAAGGAACCTTTGTGGCGACTCGGACGTGATAATGTGAGGGTGTCATGCCCTGTTTTGATCACGTTGCCCGTTCCCGATAGGGAGCCGGTATACCTTCCGCTGTCTTTTTGATCAAAGATGAGGAGAGCTGCGGCAAGAATGTGAATATTGCCCTGAAGTTGAAGTGGCGTGAGTTGCAACGTCCCTGCGACGACATTCGCGTTCCCAATCCGCTCGCTCGGACGGCTTAAGAGGAGCATATGGCTCCCAGTTTTGGTAAGTGTTCCCGCCCCGCTGACAACTCCTGAGAGAATCACATCGACATCGGTTTGCATGGTGGCTATTCCGTCGATGATGACATTTCTCGCAGAGGATGTGAAGTCACCTGCGAAGTGCAGTGTCCCTTTACCCAAAGTCATCGTTCCGGCGCGGTCTCCGAGCGCTACGTCGTTTTTTGGTTTTAATACCCCATCCGATAGAGTCGTCCCTCCCATGTAGGTGTTCACCCCTTTCAGAATGAGAGTGCCCACTCCCTTCTTTTCAAGCGACCCCGCGCCTTCTATCAATCCTGACAGAGTTGCACTCCCACTTTCGACTAAAATGGTCCCACTACTCTTGAGTTCGATCTTTCTAGAGGAGACGAAGAGGTTGTTCACGCCCAATGTTCCCCCTTCAAAGAGGAGCTCTGATGCGGCATCTCCAAGCGCTTGGTCCGCATCGCTTGGAACATCCGCCCGTGGTTTTAAGACGCCGGCGATGAGGTGGGTGTTTCCAGTATAGGTATTCCTTCCTTTCAAAATGAGAGTATCAGTCCCCTCTTTAGCAAGGGAGCCCGCACCACTGATGGTGCCTCCAGACAGAGTGGCACTCCCCATAGACGTGCGGATGACATTTTTTGCTCCGCCCAGTTGGATCGGCCTAGTACTCGATTCAAATTGATCTGCCAATTCAAGGATGCCGCCTTCCCCACTAACATTCAAGGGGACGCCAGGCGAGCGGAGGCTCGTATCTTTGGGGACATGCAAGACGCCTCCCGCTAACGTCGTGGTGCCGGTGTAATCGTTGGGTTCGGGAA
>Ga0126343_10000043_pt1 | contig 32259 bp, 33 predicted proteins | sample Cyp2metagenome_FD_92531 | JGI IMG/M metagenome (GOLD analysis project Ga0126343, IMG submission 92531) | Coral microbial communities from Lord Howe Island, Old Settlement Bay, Australia - Cyphastrea 2 metagenome | ecosystem: Host-associated > Invertebrates > Cnidaria > Coral ...
CACGGCGACGTCCACGTAGCAAAAAGCACGACGTTTTGCAGCTTCCCCTATAGACACTGCGACATCGACGCAGCAAAAGACACGAGGTTTTGCAGCTTCCCCTATAGACACTGCGACATCTACTTAGCAAAAAACACGAGGTTTTGCAGCTTCCCTGATAGAGACTGCGACATCCACGTAGCAAAAAACACGAGGTGTTGCAGCTTCCCCTATAGACACTGCGACATCTACGTAGCAAAAAACACGAGGTGCTGCAGCTTCCCTGATAGACACTGCGACATCCACGTAGCAAAAAACACAAGGTGTTGCAGCTTCCCCTATAGACACGGCGACGTCCACGTAACAAAAAAAAAAAGGTGTCGCAGCTTCCCCTATAGACACGGCGACGTCCACGTAGCAAAAAGCACGAGGTTTTGCAGCTTCCCTTGTAGACACCGAATTAACGACGCGAAAAACGACGCGCCGACCAACTGGCGGCGAACAAAGGTCCAACCCCCAGACCCCCAACTATAAACGGGAACCCTTGGCTACGCATTCGGGAAAAACATGGTACCCTCCAGGAACCCTCCAGCAACGATAGACTTCGAAAATGTTTTTTTCCCAGTTTGAAATCAAGGGCAACATCAGAAAGCCATGGGTTTCCATAGTTTTTTTCGATGTTTTTTCTATGCTTCCTGGAGTGTATCACCAGGAATTCGCATTTTTTCGAACATTTCCAGGTGAAAATCCAAAGTCCCGAGCGACTGACCATCGAAAGCTGTTCCTGGACACTGGGCGCCATGCTCCGTGAACCGGTCTCCGAAGTCGATGCGGCCGTTGGGGTGGCGCGGTTTTCAAAAACGCGGGGTCGCTGTTTCAAAAACCATGGAAAAAATGTGGATGTCATGGGAAAATATGGGAAAAGTGTTGCTGTTTACCATGTTTTTACCCATGTTTTGGCAAAAGAGCATCCATCAACACATGAAAAGTATATTTTGGGATTTCATGGGTGGTTGACCTTCCAGGAATCTTAACGTGGTTATGGAAAGTCACCATTTTTAAGAGGTAAATTATCGAACAAAATGGGCAACTTTCCATTGCAGAGCTCTGATTTCCCATTCGCGGTGTTTTTCATCTTTATCGGGATTATCGGATGACAAAAGGTACTTGTAATTAGCCAAATGGTGTTTCATAATTCCAGACAGTACCGAAAAGTGCAAGTTGATTCCAAAAAAATGATAATCCAGTGCAATTGGGGTGTTCTGAGCCACCATCAACGGCGCTTTTCCAGGCAAACCAACACCATGGTGAATGGTGGTTTTAGGTCAAAAAGTCAAAGCCCATGATTTTCCTGATGCTGTGGGGAGCTGAAAACCAGATAAACGTAGATAAACTCAGAGCAGTGAAGTCTGACATAGCCGCATAGCCCCCTTCTGCAATGCAGGATGTCTTATTGAAGATCAATGGCCGGGGGATTCTTTGGCAAAGTTTCGATGACATCCAAGAGCTGTTGATCGATCTGCCTGGCACCGCGGAGATCACCTTTGGTCGCCCCAAAGCGCCATGGCATGCCATGGCCATGGCCCACCAGTGGGAAGTCGGGGGTTCTTGTTGTTGCTGCTTCTGGTTGAGGTCGCCTAGCCTAGCGATTGGTGAAAAAGGTCGTTTCTGAGTGCCAACTACCAAAGCGAGATTGATCAACTATGATCAATTGATGTTTTATTGGGCAGGAGGGTTTGCATTCTTGATTGGCATTATCCTTACGTATTTTAGTGGCCCCTTTTATCAATCAAGCAGTTGTTTGCGTTTTATCCGACTTTATCGTTTATCAATCCGAGTCAACGTCATGTTTCCTTCATTTGTTTGATCTTTGTTTCTATGTTCCGTCAAATTGTCAGAGGCCCTCAACAGGATATGCCCACCATGTTGATGATACACTAGTTAGAAAATCTTGTAAATCTGTATGTATTATGTATGCGTGATCCTCTTTGCTATGCATGTCTATGCGTGTGAGAGAATGGTCAAATCCTCATTGCTTGGTCAATATATTTCAAGCTTTGATCAAACTCCCCAAAAGACTTGGCCAGGACCTGGAGCGGCTTCAATGTTGGAAATCATGTTTTCAGTATAGCGAAAACCTAAATAATATCTAATAATGATGGGTGGTATAAACCCTCCTGAATTGGATGGTTTGTTACATAATCACACACATGTATATATATATACACGCTTAACAAGATGTTTTTCCGGTTACTGGTTGGACAGAATCCATAAACACATCCATAGATCATTGCCAGCTCGGTTGCTGACACTCCTCTTCCGCCGGAGTTGTGCCTTTTTTGCCTTCAGCTCTGCTGAACTCCTCGGGCGGGCGATGGAGAAAATCCATAGTCATTACATTAGTATCATCAGTTATCATGGATTACCAATTCCATCATCATGAATCTCACTTACAGATACATCATATACTTTATTTTAAAAAATATAGACCATATTTGTTGATTCAATGCAAAAATAGCGGTTGATCATGTTGATCCCTTTGAAGAAATCAGGTCATTCAGAAGATTTATCTCCGAGAAGCGGTGGCCTCCGCGGAAGCCCTGAGCCTGTTTTGCGATGGCGTGGATGGCGATGGAAAGGCGCCGTTTGGACAATGGAAAACAATGGAAAACCATGGAAAACAATGGTGTTTTCGCTGCCCTTCAAGAAAAATGATTACCAAAAATAGGGAGTGAAGAGATGAAAGCAGCAAAAAGATTGGTTTTACCATATCAAAACATCATAAGAATCAGAAATCCATCATTGTAAAAAAACATTGATATTCTGAACATTCTCATCCCTGATTTCCCGTCACAGGTGTTGGTCTCCCAACTCGCCGCGCTGCTCTCCCGGGCCGGCCTTGTCTTCGCCGAAGATCGGCCCGGACTCTTCGCAGGTGACGCGGGGACGGCGTCGCATCTGCACGTGGATCGCAAGCCGCTGCTGCAGTTCTGTGCCTTGGAGCAAAAAGTGGCTGATGGGCTGGGAAAAAAAATGGATATTCTGGGACAATGTCAACATATATCATGCAATATCTATACATATCTATACTGAATCTAGACTTATATAGCGGTGTTGACATTTCTTGAGGGACATGTTTGGAGCATTTGAGGTGATCAATCTCAATTAGACATCAGTTTTCTGGTATTTTCTGCTAACATATGATTTCATTTATCATCAAACACGATGTCTGAGGTGATTCGGGTGATTTTTCTGTAAACACGGATGATCCGCGGATGTGTTCTTTCAGACAACATCCATAATCCAGGGAAAAAAGGGTGGTAGTTTTTGGTTTTTATGACTATTTTCTTTGGGGGCTGCCCAGGCCATGGTTTGCACGGCTGCAAGTTCTTCTGCGTTGCACCGGGAAAGGCTCCAGGTCCGCAGGTGCCCCCCAGCCTGGTTTGGACATTTGACCAACCAAGTTTGGTGATTTTTCAGCTGAAAAAATCCAAGTTATGGTACATCCTGGTACCAGAATAGTACCATGATTTCTCGATAAGACATGATAAGACCCATCCAAAAATTGCGAATTTCAACTCAGTTTGCCACAATGGCCTCCATGGAAAATCCAGCAAGTTATTTTTGATCATTTCCTAGCTAAACCATTATTTTCCCATATGCCAACTTATTATTGATAAATGGATTTGAGCAGACATGGGATTGCATCCACATCGGGAGGCCACCAAACATGTAGGATTTAAAGCGAGCAAAAATGAGGACTGACAGTGGAAATGTTGGTGAAACTTGCAGGTAAACTTTGTGGTGATGCTAAATCATGGGGATGGTCTATCAAAATATGTTCCGAACAAGTCATTTTCGACGCAAGGTTTCGTTTTATCCAGGATTGTAGATACGTTGCAAGGGGTGTTTATCAAAATCAATCGTAGCTGTCATGATTCAATGATAGATTCAAATATGGTTTCATGATGTTTCATGTGTTTTTGTAACCTGGTTGGATGTGTAGTTTTTCGGTACGGGGTGAGCCCCTAGGTGCCATGGCAAAGCGGGGCCCAGTTAGAAGCGAAGTTACCAACAGATGCGAAGCTGAGCACTGCAGCCGTTGAGTGGATGCAGTCACCAGAGGTCGGAATGTCTTTGGATGTCTTTGGATGGGAAGATGGATGAAGATGGATGAAGATGGAAGGTCCAGAACTTTTTTGATCTTGGGGAGGATCAACATGATGTTTCACCACCAGTTTAGCCATGGTATTTATACATCTTTAAACCCTGATGTTCGTTTCCTTTTATTCAGAACATTTCAGAACCATGTGGCTTAGGGCATGAAAACCATGGTGTTTGAATGCCAAAAACACGTTTTTTTTTCGTTTGTACCCACCGGGTTTTCTTGCTGTTTCTCGATGTTTCCAGGTCTCCGTTTGCTGTTTACATCCCGGAGATCTCCTGCTATTTCTGGGCCAATCCTGTCATGCCGGCTGCAACGGCGCTGCGCAGATGTCTCTGTCGTTGTTTCATGGCACCATGCCGCTTTCCTACATGTTGCAGGGTGCCTTTGGGGTCCCATACCAACTCATGGCGCGGAAACTGATGAGCTGAAGTTGGACATAGTTGGACGGTGAAAAAGGATGAAAAAGGCGGAAGGAGCCGATTCACAGCCGGGAAACACAGGAAATCACATGGTTTTCGGAGAATGTTTAATGGTTTTTACATGCCTTATAAGGTTTTAAGGGATCAAAGAACCCCATCCCAAGATCATCGAAAGGTCGCTTGAGGATCATTATTCCAGGAACAACTTGGCAATACTTGGCATCTTTAGCTGGGATAGTGTCCACTTCATTTGGGTTACTCCGTTCGCTAAGGAATGCAAATCAAAGATACTTTATAGATCTTTATAGGCTTTAACTGGTGGTTTGGAACATGTTTATTTTTCCATGATATATTGGGATAATCCTTCCCATTGACTCATTTTTTCCAAGATGGCTAGAACCACCAACCAGAAAAGTTTTAAAATCACATAAAATCACCAACCAAACATTTGCGTGACACACCCGGAATCTTGGTTGATTGTTGGCGGTGGATATGTCAACATAAGCATGGAGAACATGGAGACCTTGAAAACATACCTAAAGCAACATGGATGAGCAGTCTCTGTTCCAGATAGGATAGTATTGGAATGACTCAAAGTGTCATCTGAGTCATCTGAACATCCTCTGGATCTTTTCCACAGTTTGAGTTTGGATAAAGCGGCATCCGAAAGTCGGCATCTGTTTAGCTTCAGGTCAACGATGCTGGCGCCATGGTACTGGCCTCGGTTCGATGAATTTTCCCCAGTTGGATCCAAAGAATTTGGTGAGTGCTTCACGATTTTTGCAAGGAAAACACTCTTTTTGGCACAGATGTTCTTTCATGGTTTAAACATGAAACATCAAGCATAGCCGGGTGGGATTTACAGATTGTCCAGATTCATGCTTTCATGTTTTTGAGAAGACCATTCAAAAGCATTCTTGTCATTGTCCTTGGGTGCTTGCTCAGACCAGCCAGCAGACTTGGCTCATGAAGTTTGAATGGTTCGAAGGATGGCTAAGGATATTCAGACAATCAGCTCCATGTGATCTTGACCGCAAACTTCTCAGTACTTTGAAAATCAGTTCATCTTGATTTCCCCATGGGGGTGGCGGCTATACGGACTGGTGTTTAGTTGCAGAATCCAACAATTAACCAAGATCAACCCCTATCAACCCATATCTCCCATGTGGGAAACCCAGCCAGCAACGGGCTGTTCTTACCCGAACAACTTTGCATCCCAAATTCACAGCATGGCAGATCCAATTGCACCGGCGGAAGCAGAAGCTGCAGAAGCAGAAGCTGCAGCAGCCGAAGCAGAAATTGCAGAAGCCGAACGAGAAGCTGCAGCAGCCGAAGCAGAAATTGCAGAAGCTGAACGAGAAGCTGCGGAAGCCGAAGCAGAAATTGCAGAAGCCGAACGAGAAGCTGCGGAAGCCGAAGCAGAAATTGCAGAAGCCGAACGAGAAGCTGCGGAAGCCGAAGCAGAACTTGCGGAAGCCGAAGCAGAAGCGTTTGAAGCTGCAAAAACTGCAGAAGCAGAAATTGCGGAAGCCAAAACAGAAGCTGCGGAAGCTGCAAAAGCTGCAGATGCTTTGAACGCGCTTTCAGGAATATACAGCAGCACAGAACTGCAGCATATGCTTAGAAGTAGCAAGCTGACCTATTTCAGGCAAGGGTCGAGAGTATTTTGTGTTTTTCTCATAAGGAGGGGGGTTGAGAATTCTGAGAGAGAAGAACTTACTGCGTTTTCTTTGGTTTGAAGATCAGCGAAGGTCCCAAACATCTAGATCTTCAGTGAAGATATCCCGACCCTTGATAGTTTCATACCTCAAACTATTCCCAAACATGATGGAATCACCCATCCGCTCAAACCGATGCCTTTTTGCAAAGTATTAAACCCAGACTTGCTAACATATTAATGGCGAGCATGCCTAATTCTGAGATAACACCCTGATGAAGAACATCAGAGAAGGAAAAACAACATAAACCATCATCAAATCATCATCATCATCATCATCATCATCAAATCATTTAACATAAGCCCTGCCTCAGGCATGTCTACTTGGGAGGTCATGTTTGGTGCATCTTTGAGGTCCGCGTTCCACATGGAAACTTGGCTTAGAAGCCCAGCTTGGCATAGCTTATTTGGCCCAAATGCATGTGTTTTTTCCCCACGGGGAAAAAAATGAAAAATCCATCAAAACGAGATCCTTTTCATAGGATTTTATCGGATTTGATGAGATTTAATAGGTTAGTTATAAATTAGAAAGGTAACGCAGATATAGTGGGAATGAACGAATTTGTAGGAGACCAAGGGGAGATCAGGGGCTGTAACTAACCAACTATACTGGGGATATATCACCAACGCGCATGAAATAGGCATTTTGGATGATATTCATCAAGAAGTCCCAGTTACTCTAAGTTGTTTCAATGTGAACTACGGGTACAGGGTTTTGACCCATATCCATATTCAACCCTGGCGTTGTGCCATATAAGATATGGATAAATCAGGAGATTTCCTGTACCAAAATGGACGTTTGAAAAATGAAGGGAATCAAAGACCTGAGATCAATCTTCCGTTGCCACCTTCGATTACCAGAGACTGATGAAAAATGGAATTTACACTCACCGTATACTGTAAATATTGTAAATAATTTTCATTAGGTGGTATTATTAGTCTTATTCGAATATGAACCATTCCCAGTCATGGTTGCTTTATTCTGTTATTGTTTTACCCCGAAATGTTCAACCAGAAATTCAGTCGAAATTTCAGGATGGTGGGCCCTAGTGCAGTCGAAAGAGCAGTGGATCCAGTTCCTGGAGGAGCAAGGCGCACTCTGGGGATCCCTGGGGTTTCCTGCGGTTCATCAAAAAAAAAGATGGGCCTTTAAAAAAGGGAAAATTAATGGGGGATATTTGGCTGGGGGATGTGATAAATATGAGGTTTTTGAATGCAAATGAACATCGATATATCATTGATATGGAGTAAATGATTAAACAACATCAATGAAGTAAACCTTCAAATACTGTATTTCTTAGGTGAAAACGGGTCGGACTCAGAGGTCTTAGGGCTGTCAAATGCTGTCAGAAATGCCTGATATCTACAGATTTGGGCAGAATTTTGCTTTTCTATGGGGCTTGCAAAGAAGTAGGTACAAGAAAGCACTTGCAGTTGCAGACAGCTACAGTATATGATAGTCTATGACAGTATATGTGTATATAAGCAACCTGTTGCACCATCCTGCAAGGATGGGTGGAGTTTGCATTTTGAAATGACATTTTGGTGCTAGAAAACATTGATACTGTAAGATATTGTCTTGTCTCCGCGAGCTTGAACGGTTATATCATCTCAACACATACTGTAGCAACAGCTCTTTCAAGACAAAGGAGTTTGTAATGTTGCATCCTATCTTGCAGAGAAATGCAGCAGACTCAGTGTGATAGTTAGAAAGCGAGAGACGAGAGAGAGGTTGAGATCAGTATATCATGTCACTGACTATTGAGGTCAAGTCACCCTTGAGTGAAGGCATAGCTATTTACAATAACGCGGTGCTTAAGTTTTGAAGTCCATTCGTGAATTGGCTTGGATCTAGCAATGTTTTTTGATGGTCAGTGCTTGGAGAGTGTCAATGAACAACTAAAGGCTCAGCATGTTTATTTCGCCTTGGGTTCAATGCCCTCAAGTGCAAAAAAACATTGGTATTCGCAATGTTTCGCGATGTCATATTAAAAAAAGCACGCTGCCCCACGGTCACAATTTCCCAATTGGTGGGAATCATTCGCCATGTGAAAATGCCCATCAACAACCCCAATGCCCATGGGGCCTCGACAAGTCGTGGGCAACACATGGTCCATCATGGTCCCCGCAAATGATCCCCATATCTATGTTAGTTCTGGGATATGCCCTCAATTGCCGGGAAAATTTAACATTTCAAACTCTGGGATTCGGGATTTTGGTGTTTGGAAACAATGGTGCCCAATGTGCCTGCAAGGACAATTTCCAGAATGAAGTCGTTGGTTGCTTTTTCCAGGAAATGGTCAAGAAGACCATGGCTTTTCTCATCAAATATAGGCAATTATGCAGCTGTTTTCCGCAAATGTCTCTTTCAACATCTTTCAGTCCATTTCAACATGTGCCCCAAAAACAGTTTCGAACATCCCATGGATTCCCATGGTCAAACGGCATGGCATTCCAAAAAACATTCCCGGACTCGGGCTCCGTGTCCAGACTGTCGACCTGCCGCAAAGAACTTCAAGAATCTGATGCTGCCTGGAGTTGATGGTTTTTTTGGATCAATTTGATTCGAAAATATGAGGGTACTAATGCAACTGCTTACATATGGGATAATGCGATGTTTTTCTTGCTGCTGGATTGCTGATTTGGGGATGTTAAAAAACGTTGGTTAGTCCACCAGAAATCAGTTACATCATTGTTTATCATTGTTTATATGCAAGATTAACGTGGATGTTGTTCTTAAATACCGAATTTCTGTGACAATTTTGGCGTCCGAGGTCTGGAAGCAAGCCTTTGCCTTATCCATTGGCCATGAAAGTGAAAGACACTCTGCGGGGATGGGATGGGCTTCTGGGCCATTTAGAAATTTAGGTTTTATTTGGAAAAGAAATACTCTGGGCCAGCATCATTAGCACTAGCGAAAAAAAAACCAGCGAAAAAAACTATTGGAATGCCCTAATTTCAGCCCTCTGATTTCTTCTTGATTCTGTTCACCTTCGCTCTCCTGGCATCTGGCAACATCTGGCAACATCTGGCAACTGGAGGGGAACGATGGCTCACAACAACAGATGCGGATAGCATCGGATAGCATCGGATAGCATCGGATAGCAAGATGCAAAAAAGCCAACAAAAAGGTTTGAGAGCAGAATTGAGGACCAGTGGGACAGAAAAGCAACAATTAGTAACATGTCAGGTATGCATAAACAAAGCGAAATAGGAAAAAAACATGTATCTGCGCGCGTGTCTGAAAATGGTGCATACAGTGCATACGTCGAATTTATAGTCAGTTTCTATACTTTAGTCCTAAGAGAATGATAAAGCAGTGGCACTGGAGGGGTACCCGGCGACGGGCCCTAGGACGATCAGATTAGCTGGTGAGATTTGGTGAGGTTGTTTAGCATATTTAGCTGGAGGGAAACGTCACAGTAGGAAATAATAGCAAAAACATGGTGAAGTAATAACAACATATGGAAACAATAGAGAAATAACAACAGAATGAGGAAACAATGGGGAAACAAGGAACATAACGAAGGAGTAATAGGAAATTGGAACGAAATTATAGCGAACAAATAGGTTCATTATTAAGGAATACATAGTGAAATCAATACATAAACAAGGAAATAATGAAATTATAGGGAGCTAATAGGTGCATCAATCGGGTACGTATAAAGAAATTATAGGCAAATAATAGCGACATAATAGGGAAATAGTAAGAAAATAATCGGTAACTTAATCGGGAATTCATCGGGCAATTTTAGGGAACATAATTATGGGAAATAATAGGGTAGGCGCAGTCAAAAAAATAGGGTAGTTAATAGGGGAAAAATAAGGAAAATAATAGGGAAAAAATTGGAAATTAATAGGAAAAACTAGGGAAATTAACGGAGAAATTAATAGGAACATATTAGGGAAAACATAGGGAAATGAAAAGGGTAATAATGGGGAAATAGCTGGGAAAGAATAAGGAAATAAAAAGGGAAATAGTAGGAGAATTAATGCGAAATAATAGGCATAATAAGGAAGTAATGGGATAATAGGGAAACAACAGGAAAATTAAATTAAATTAATAGGGAAATAGGGGAAATAATCGGGGAATAGTAGGGAAGAAATACGGAAATAATAGGGGAAAAAGTAAATAAATAGGGAAATTATTAGGGAAACAACCGGGAAACGAAAAAGAAATTATAGGGAAATAATAGCCAAATAATTTGTAAATTGACACAAAAATGACAGGGATATTAGTCAGGAAACGATAAGGATATTGTAATGAAATTAAACAGGAAACTGATAGGGAAATAACCGGGAAATAATCGGGACATTTACTGTATAGGGAATTAAAAGCAAAATCAATAGGGACATATTAGGGGAATAATCGGGAAATTATTAGGGAAATAAAAAAGCGACATAACAGGGAAAGTAAGGAAATAATCGGGAAATTAATAGGGAAATTAAAAGAAACATAGGCCAATAATAGTCAATAATATAGCGAAATAATACAAAATAATCAGGAAATAATGTGGAATGAATTGGAACCCCAATGATTGTGTCAGTATCAATGGAAGCTAATGGAATCAATGAAAACTATTAATCCCATAATTAATTCCCTTTTTCAATTTGATTATTTTGTCATTGACCAATGGGACCAATGGAATTATGAATGGAGGTTCTTGATCCCATTTGCAATGGAAACTAAGTATGAATGGAATCGATGGAAACATCAAAGTGTTCCTTTTGCTGGTACTTTATATCCTTCAAATGAAGGCAATCCCTGTGTTTTGATGGATTTCGGATAGACCTAGTTGTGGCGACAAAAAACCGCGATTTGTCCACATTCAAAAAAATGTGCCGTGACTTCAGCGCTCGATCGTATCTATGTCTATTTGTTTTGTCCATGTTTTTTCCATGTTTTTCGGTGACGAAACATTGGACAACCGACTCAAGCGACAGCGTCTGAGGCCTTACAGCTGCCCTACTACCGGATCGGATCTCATGGCTGGCCACGGGCCATCAACTTCGACGAGGTCTTCAGCATCGCGGGCAGCCGTAAAGGGAAGGAGGAGGGCGATGATGCCTGGCTGGGATGATTTCTTAGGAGATTTAGGAGACGGTGATGGTGATGAAGATATCCAACATGGTTTCCATGATGTTCCATGTTACACCGTTAAATCAATAATGTCAACGATATGGTGGCATAAGTGATAGAGTTGATAACCATGGATAACTCATGGGTAAATTCGTGTCTGAACATGTTTGGACTTGAAAATTGGCATCGAAAAGTCCAGTGGATTCTCATGAAATTTGTCATTAAAGTTGCACTTTTGGTGCATATAGAAGTTTGAGACCCGCCAGAGAAGTATACTATAGATGATGGGTTTCTTCTTCCAACCATACATTGGGGAACCATTTTTGATGATGGGAAAAAAGCCCTCGGCTCGACCCCTACCAGTGGTGGGGCAGTTTCAACGGAGGGTCGAGAGATCGTTCACACGTGGTGGAGCCATGGATGAACCGCTCCAATCCGCTCGTGAGGATTGGACAGGAGTGGTGCGCACTCTAAGTGCGTCAGATGTCCTGTGTATGGCCCACAGGCAATCGGCCGTTGTGCAAGGCCACCAATTCGAACCAGACCATTTGGTCGCCATCTACGATGTGAGGAAGACCTACCAGGCCGACACCGAGACCTGGTACCTCCAATGGAAGCCATCAACGGTGGCCGTCTACATCCCTGCTGAGCCAGAGCAGATCCCATGTGGCATCAAAGAAGTGTGCGCTGGCATGGGGGGCATTGCGCAAGGACTGGAGGCCATAGGGTTCCCCAAAGTAGCAGCTATGGATTGTAACCCTTTGATGTGTGAAACGCTTCGGAGGAATGGAACCCCTGGGCCATCTTGCACATGACACCTGGCCCCCTTAGATGTTTGGTGGCTTCAGGTTTCCCCTGTCAACCTCTGTCAAGTCAAGGGGACATGAAGGGACAGGCAGACAGCAGATCCAGACCGCTCCATGCAGTGCTGAAAATAGCCTGGGAGCAGCAATGCAGCGCACTTCTCTTGGAGAATGTCAAGGGTGCCTTGGATGCGAGCTACATTCAGGAAGGACTGCAAAAGCTTGCCTGGAGCCTCAACATGGACTCCATGCAGACCGTGGTCTGGATCGCACATGGCCTTGTCGTAGAACCAGATGGTGGGCTCTTATGAAGCCAGTGGAGTACAAGATCTACAGCATCCCCGACTTTCCTGAGGACTCCATGCTCCAGATGGTTGGACGCTGTTTCCGCTCTGGCCTCGATGGGATGTGACTGTTGAGGAGGATCTTCAACTCACCGACTATGAGCTGGAGGTCATGCGAGATAGGAGATTTGGAAACGATCTCAGGCAGCTGGCACGAGATGACGTAGTGCCATGCTTCTTGCATAGCTACAGCACATCGCTGAGAGGATGTCCATGCGGATGCAGAAAAGCTGGATTCAGCCACTACAGACTGGTACGGGATGGTGTCAGGGGATTCTACATTGTCAGTATGCAGACTGGACGGCAGAGATGGCTTCATCCTCGAGAGGCAGCAATTCTCTGTGGCCTGGACCCGCAGATGCAGCTCCCTGAAGATCTACGAGCAGGGCTATGCTTGGTGGGGCAATGTGCGTCACCCTTGCAGTCTGCGTGGGTTGGAGCTCATTTGATTGATGCAGCACACGCAACATCGGGCACACCGCAAAAGGCCTTGATTCTCTACTAGATGTGGCTGCTTCGACAAGCTCACGGGATGGTTCCGAAAAAAGCTCTAGTACCACTTTGTCTGACAGATGAGCATGATGGCACAGAGATCATGGTGAAGTTGGGTGGTGCCACAACTGTGGCAGAGATCTTAACAGCCGAACATCGTCTTCAAGGTGGTGGCACGCTTTGGAGCTTGGCGCATGTGTATGGGAAACTCCCTCACAATTACGACATCTCCCAAGGAGCAGTGGTTGGATCCTTGGAACTTCAACATCGCCGAAAGAAACAGAGAAAGATCTTGGAACCCAAACAAATCTGGGTGACAGTGATTGTGAAACAGCTGGATGGCTCAACAGCTGACCATACCATGGAGGTGATGATGGGCATCTTCGTTTTTGAGGTGATGAGACGAATTCCAGAGCTCCACCATGTCTTTTACAAGGGCATCTTTGATGATGAAGGAAATGAATGGAGATTGGATGAAAGAATTATGCAGAAGGTAACTTTTGTGCAATACCACCTCCATCATGAAGTTTGTGCCTGGGGCAGCCGAAGCTTGGGAGAAAAGGGACTCGGAAATGAGTGTGTTGATCGCTGGGCCAAGAGAATGCTTCTTGAGATTAACCAATTCGGAAAGAGCACATGGGTCCCTGCCATTCAGTGCTCCTCTCTTGATCCTCCACACGAATGATGTCATGCTCAACCATTGGTTGGTGGCAGCTCTTCATGGAGTTCTACGTGGATGTGCCGTACTACATGGACATTGGATCTACTTGGAGGTGAAGGTCATCGGCAACCTGCTGCAGGTAGTCTGCTGGGATGGATTGGACCATCAATCGAGACACATGATATGGAGGTTTGCTGAAAAAGCTCGACAGATCCTGGTTGTCAGAACACTGTCTGTTTCTTTCAATGCGGAATACTCACAGCAAAGCTCGCACACATGTGGCACCGTAGCTCTCATGCACCTGGGACATGCCATTGGATACTGGAGGGACCGATTGATTCCTGGTGAAGAAGAATGGCATGCATTCTTGCAGATCAACAATGAGGGAAGCCTTTACGGAGGTGGACGACTTCAAGGAGACGGTCAGCTCATCATGGAGCTTCGAGATCTCCTACATCATCATGGCGTTCCGACAGAGAAAACAGAGGAAAGAGCCAACCTGGCCATCAAGAAGATTGGTGAAGGTGCAATTGAGAAAGCGTTGCACAGTCGCAATCCATGAGCAGCTTTGAAGGCTCTGGGGTCTCAGCCCAAATTCAACTATCTCTGGGTCAAGCCGGATGAATTGGAGAAGCAAATCAAGTTCAGGGCTCACTCCAAGTACAAGGCGTCGGTCTCCGAGAAGAAGAAGGACACCCATCAGGCAATGAGCAGCAGGGTCAATATGGATCCCAAATCCCTTGCTCTGGTGCCTGGAACCTTTGTGTCGGAAGATGGCCGTGAACTGTCTCAACTCGAGGTGGAACATGTAGCTGCAGACAAATCTGGAGTAGCATTCGGGACCCTGGATGACGTGGGACCCTTCTTGAGAGAAGACAAGTCAATCACAATGGATGCCCTGGCGATTCTCACGGTGGCTCCTGTCCCACCTTCTAGCCAGGGACTGATGCCGGTGGTGAACCTTCGTTTTCCGGCAACATACATTCCCACAAAGGAGATCGTACTCATTGAGGGCTCTCCGGTTCAGCTTGGAGACTGCTCGGTGATCAGAAGGCAAGATGCCAGTGTGGCATCCATGCAAACCATTGACACCAGGACGTTCAAGCTCATGGTCTGGAGGGATGAGTGGAATGGGAACTGGAGGGAGTTTACTTCCGCACCAGTCAGAAAGATCATTGAAACCATGCCACGATTGATGTTGTGCAAAGGAGATCGATGTGGACCTGGGTGCAAACGCTTCCATGCACCAGTTGACTGCGAGTTAGATCAAGTGGTGGTTGACTTGTGGAACAGAGGCTGGTATGGAAGCAAGGGAAAGCGCACCTCACCAGAGGAGGCAGAGCAATTCCAGGTACATATGCGAATCCCCAACATCTGTGCAGAAGGTCTTCAGAATCGTTCTGGCCAAGATGGAATCTACTTGGAACCACGGAAAGAGGACGGCAAGGGCCCAGCGGAGGACTTCACTGTCATCTGGCTCCCTGGAGTTGAGATGCCTGAGGCGATGCACCGCTTGAAAGTCAGCGATCGAGGTGTGGCTCTGGTCCGATTTGGATCAAGGTTTGGTATCAGGGTGTTGGGTCGAGATGCAGAAGCAGTGCATAAGGAGATCTACCCAGACAAACCCTTCCAGCAGGTTAACGTGCAGTCCATCTACGAGATCAGGCCAGTACCTTATGGAGTTCAGACAGCTGGCATCAGGGAGCTTCTGAAGCAATGGGGTTGGAAGGCCAAGGTGCTACAGCCGTACAAGGCGGACCAACATGGACAAGGATGGCTGGTTGGAGCAGAAACTCCTCCCCCAATGAACGTCTTCCAGACCAGCAATGGGGATGTCCTGGTAACAATGCACAAACGCCAGAGCATTGAGAAGGCCGAGCAGGTTATCTTGGCACCCACGAAGACCAAGACCTTCCTCAAGAAGACGCCAGCCCGCTCAACACGAGAAGTTGAGAATGACAAAGAGAACATCATGCCGTGGAATGGACTTGACCCATGGGGAGGGTACAACAAATTCCCAGATGGCCATGAACAAGACTCCCAGATGGCTCGTACATCCAAGCTGGAGAGACTACAGCATCAGGTCCATGAGGTGGTGGAGAGCAGCCTCAAGGATGCCACTGAGCAACGATTCCTGAAGCTTGAGACAGGCAGGACAGAGCACAGCGGCCCTTCGCCAGGTTGTCAATGTCCTTACCAGCCAAGTAAGGGAGAATCAGCAGAATATCAACACTTTGTCTGGAGAAATTCGATCGGGCTTTGCCAACCTTGAATCTCTCCTGGCAAAGAAGCAGAGACAGGAATGATGGTGCGCGCCCGGGCCCTGCCCTTCTCGCAGGGCGCCGGGTCTCAACAGGGTGAAATGGTGGATGCTGATGCTGCTTTTCTTCTTTGCAGGAGGAGTTCATGCAGAAGCGACTGTGGACCATATGGGGAATGAGATGCAGCATGAGGGCAGCTTCATCTCTTTTGTTCCAGAGACAGTGGGCATCAAGAGCGCTGGAGATCTCAGGACCGTAGCCACGGGAAGTGATCAATCAGCCATGATCTCCCACAGTCTCACAGATCAGTTTTTGGAGTTCCTCCGACAAAGACGTTTGGCGGTGGAAGCTGCAAACCAACTTGCAGCAGAGGATGATGACATTGAGGATGAGGATTGGGAAGAAGAGTTCTACGGAGATCGAGTTGAAGGTGATGTCACCATACTTCACGATCGTGGAGGAGAACGGCAATGGAGATTCTATCGGCCTGATCCTTTTCGAATTGGTCGGAGCACTACAATTCAAGTTCACGTTCAAGCGCACCATACGTTGGAGGATGTGGAGTTACAAATTGTACAGCACTGGCCAGACTTGCGCTTGCCAACAGTAAGGTGGAGACTTCTTGCCATTCATGAGACTATCACTGATTCCATGTATTTGGAAGAAGGATATGAAGCCTTCATGGTTGAAGCCAACAGTGATCTTCAACTGGGGCAAGTGCCTGTCATGTTCGAGTATCAATTTTGGGATTTGACGCAGAATCGGTTCTATGGCATTTTAGAACCCAGAGTGCATTCTCGACTGATGAGAGGCATATCACTCATGTTCCGAGATGTGAGAGGCCATGAATGTCATAAACGACCTTGCTTTTCCAACCTCAATGGTAGTCCATTGGAGGCCTTTGAGGAGTACACCGTACAGGGTGGTGATTACATTGTGGTCAGTGGGATCAGCTCGGCCAGGGAGACTCTCCGCATCATTGGATACTGGAGCCCCTATGCAGAAGCTCGTGACGTCCCACTTACGCAAGCTTTCTCCCGCAACATTGGGCTGAACATGAGGACTGACCTTATCCAGCTGAGAAAGGACAAGCAAATGCTGTTCTGCTACAACGCAACATGGTGAAGGTCTATCATGACTTGCAAAGAACCACGAATGTAGTCGTGCTTCGACAAGGCACCATCTTGATGATTGCACCGGCAGACGGGTATGACCCTGCAGAAGTACATCCAGTGCGAATGAATGAAGTGCAATGGGGCACGCGGCGCAGCTTTGAGTTCCCACTTCTACTTGAAGCACTGGTGGAGTCGGATATGCTGGAACATCACTGGGATGGAAACTTTGTTGAACCGCACCACACGATCTATGCGCTCACCTTGCCGGCAACTCTCAATCCTTTGGATCAAGTAGCAATGATACGCCACAAGTTGCTATCCTTGCCGAATTTCGGGTAGAAGGAACGCCACAAGATCAAGAGCGTTATGGTCACTTTGAGATTGTCATGGCCTTTGTGCGCACACCATCAACCATGGATGAGCTTCTTCGAGGACTACATCTTGATCAAGAATGTGCTGAGTGCTGAATATGCTTGTTTGGTGTCTCATAATGAAAGAGTATTGACAGTTCGAAACAGGCCGGTGAACGTTGCTGATGGTGACATCGTCAGGGTTTGGTACTCTGTCCCGACTCATCAGAGTTCCAACAACACTGTCATGAACATTATGCAAGAGAATGATGAGAGTGGAGTTGATGTGGAAACAAACAATATGCACACCACGAACCACTCAGTGGGATCTACTCCTACACCGCAGTACCTCCCTGGCACAATGCATCACTGCATCTTGTGGGTCGGCTGGGCATTGCTTCGGCTTTGGAGGTTGCTCAAAATCATATGGCCGCAGAGAAAACGGGGCAGAGGTCGAAGAAGACGTCATGGAAGCCATTACCATGATACCACCACTTGGAAACCTTGCTGCTCTGCTGGGAGATGGTCTTGGCTCCTTTGCACGACTCTCTTGGCAAGCACGTCTGCATTCTCCTTGAAAGGATCCACTAGATTTGGAGAAGCTCAACATCCAGGACCAAGGTTTTGGATTGGTACGGCAAATCCCTCGGGAACTGTGGGCAAAGAAAGACAATTGGCTGAACTTCCTGAAGGAATCTGGGGGATCACAGAAACGCATCTCTCTGGAGTGAATCAGAAAGCTACCATTCGAAAGATACAGCATGAAGCTCGTGCACAAGGACGTGATCTTCAATGTGTGCCTGGGGCTCCTCTTCCAATACGTGCCAGATCATCTTCAGCGGGCACTTGGTCGGGAGTACTTACTCTGTCAGACTGGACTTCAAAGCCTGTGACATGCCTATGGCCAAATGGGGAGCACAACATTGGAAGAGTACAAGTGGTGCAAAGTTTCTACGGACCCTTCAGTCTGATGGGAGCCACCATGTACGGATGGCCAAAAAGTCCGACATGGCCAAATGCACTTCGAGATACGAACCTGCTTTTTGACAATCTAGTGCAAGAGCTGGGATTGTCTAGAGGAGGGCCTCGATACATTGTGGGTGACTTCAACCATGATCTGGACGCTCTCAGGGGTTGGGAGGTGCTTCAACACGCTGGCTGGAAAGATGCTCAAGATCTTGCATATGAATGGTGGGGCCAAGAACATTGCATGACTTATAGGAGCTCCTCGATCACTGATCATGTTTTGTTGTCTCCAGAAATGGTCCCGCTCGTGAAGGATGTCAAATGCTGGAATTGGTTTGCTGATCATTCGGGAATTGGTGCGTGCCTGGAAGTTCCGATTGTCAAACTACAACAAAGGGTTTGGCCGCTTCCAGCAGAGGTGCCATGGGATGCTGTACGATATGAAGAGTGGAGACAGGCACAACATCATCTTCCAGATGTACAAGCCTCCTGTCCTGATCATCGAGTACTACAATGGGCTAGAGCCTATGAAAACAGTTTTGATGGATTCATGGACACCTCCATTGGTCATCTACCCACCTCCTGCAGAGGACGGTGTCAACAGAAAGACCCGGTGGTGAGAGCAGTGGATTCCCCTTTACTCAAACCATCAAGGCCTGGTGAAGTACAAATCAAAACTGATTTTGTTGGAAGAGCGGTTCATAGATGGTTCCAGCAATTGAGAAGGCTACAGAGTATGGTTCACGCCAAGAATGCCGACAAAAATACTCCAGATGCGATTGAGTACAGAACCTCACTGTGGAGGGCCATCAGGAAATCGAAGGGCTTTGAAGGCACCTTTGAAACATGGTGGAGGACCAGACCTACTCAACTAGCTGGACTGCCGGAAGAACTTCCTTCCGAACCCCCAACTGCAGCAAGCTGCAGGGCCATCTTTGAGGACTTCCACATCAACTACATGAACTTCGAATCGTGGCATGCTAGAAGACGAAAAAACCTGATCTCAGCCCAGTTCCAAGCGAACACCAACAAGATCTTTGAAGTCACTCGGAAAGAGCCTCGAGGAGGAGTAAACTACCTTGAGAAGGCTACAAATACCACAGTTCTTGGTAGCAATGCTGCACAATCGCAAATCCATGTTGATATTAACCACGAATTGCAACTGCTTGCATCGCTCAAAGTGCTGGAGCAAATGATTCCCATAAGCGCGCAAGAAGGTCAAGTCATCACGTTGGAAGGTGAATGGATCCTTCAGGATGGCATGGAAGCAGAAGTCATTGAGCACGCTTCCACAGCCGACAAATTGCACCAGCAGCTTATTGAGTTCTGGAAACCTCGATGGTGGAAGGACCCCTTGCCAAAACCCGAAGAATGGAGTAGAATCATCAACTTTGCCAAAGCATATCTGCCTCCTGGACATCTGGAACATGTGGACATCTCGGTGGAATCTTGGACCGACATCAACCGAAGGTATGGACCTCGTGCGGCACGTGGACCTGACGGACTTAGTCATGCTGATCTTCGTAAGATGCCGTCCCAATTCCAGGATGAATTGGTCAGCATTCTGAATCAATGTGAAGAAGAAACGGTCTGGCCAGAGGTATGGCGAACTGGTTTTGTACACTCCTTGGAGAAGAAGGAAGGGGCTTCCAGAGTCAACGAGTATCGACCGGTGATCATCTATTCTGTCATCTACAGATCCTGGGGCTCATTGAGGGCAAAAAGGTTCTTGCAGCACCTTGCACATCTGGTAGATGAAAGGCAATTGGGTTTCATGCCGGGCAAGGAGGTTGCCGAGATATGGATGCTTTTGCAAGGGCTTGTTGAACGAAGTGTCCAAGAAGGGGAAGATCTCATGGGCTTTGTGACGGATATCAAGAAAGCCTTTGAGTCATTGCCTAGAGATCCGATCTTCGAGATCGCACATCATCTTGGACTACCAGCCAAGACCATGCAACTCTGGAAACACTTCTTGGACACAACAGAGAGACGGTTCTTGGTTCGTGGTGAAGTTAGTGATGCGGTATTTTCCAACCATTGCTTTCCTGAAGGATGCTCTCTGTCTTGTGTGGCGTTGTCCATTGCTGGCCTAACGCTTCACAGTTACATGAATGAATTCTCCAAACGATGTGGAACCATTTCATATGTGGACAACCTGGAACTTCTTGCACGTGCTTTGGGACCTCTTCAACAAGGGGTCCTTACCATGCAGACGTGGACAGAGATGTGGAAGTTGGAGTTGGACCAGGAGAAATCCTACATTTGGACCAGCGAGGCTGGTACTAGAAAAGAAGCCAAAATGTTGGGGTGGAATGTGGTCAGATCTGCAAAAGACTTACGAGCGCAACTGAATTATGGAAGATCCAGGAGTGTTAAGTCACAGACGCAGAGATTCACGTCCCTGGATTCTATTTGGCCAAAGCTTCGACGATGCCTAGCTCCAAATTGGCAGAAGCAGCGTCTCTTACGTCAAGCTCTATGGCCAAAGGCGTTCTATGGAGTCTCAATTTGCACCATTGGCTGGGCGCATATCAAGTCTTTGCGCACTGAAGCAATGAAGGCCCTTGGATATCAAATGGCAGGAGCCGCTCCGGGCCTGCGTCTTGGTCTTCTTTGTCATGAACAATGTGATCCTGGGTTCTATCAAGCGTGGCATGTGCTGACAACTTTTCGTCGTATTGCGAGGAAGAGACCGTCATTTGCACAGATGTGGAAGGACTACATGGACCGTTTTGATGGCGGGATGAAGCAAGGGCCTTTTGCAAAACTATTGGAGGTCTGTCAACAGCTTCGTTGGACCATTGATGCACCGAGAGTTGCTGATGCCGATGGCTGTTGGCATCTTTGGCTTGAAATGGATGAGAAGGTGTTGTATGAGCTGGTGAAGGATGCCTGGACATGGAAGGTTTTCTTGGAGGTTCAGAAGAGAAAGGATCTTGAGGGCCTTCAGGGTATCGACCGACGAGTCATTCTCCAAGCACATGCACGAGTACGTCCTCACTTCTTGCACTCTATTTGGCGCCTCCAAGATGGATCCTTCGTGGAGCCCGCACAGCATGTCAAGTACGACTTGAGCAAAACCCCAACTTGCACTCTCTGTGGTGCTCCTGATTCCATGGAACATAGATGCACTACGTGTCCCCGACGTCAACATGTTTATGCCAAACATCATGGGATTCTGCAGAAGTGGACCACATTCTCAAAGGCAAAGCAAATACATCTTCTACCATCGCAAAATCCCTACTGGATCCCTTGCAAACAGAAGGCTATGCAGATGGAGGATCAATGGAACAGATCGCAGATCCACCCTGAACCAGAACTATGTCATCTTTTTACTGACGGTTCCTGTCATGGAGGGAGGCATCGACTCTATCAACTAGCTGCTTGGGCAGTGGTCAGCGCCACAAATGATTGCTGTGTCGCAAATGGAGTCTTAGGAGGTCTTGGACAAGACAATGATCGTGCTGAACTACGAGCGGTTATCGCTGCAGTTCAGTATGCCATTGAGATGCAGAAGAACACAGTCATTTGGACGGATAGCACTTTTGCAGCGGAAGGGATGGTTCGCCTACTTCATGATGCAGCTGATCTTCCAGAGGGACATTGTGGAGAAGATCGGGTGGAACTCCAAGGCTTGCTTTGTCATGGTGAGGTTCAACTTCAGATTCATCATGTACCTGGTCACGCCAAGTGGGTAAACCAGGACTTTGACTTTGACAATTGGGCGGCTCGATGGAATGACCGAGCAGACAGAGAGGCAAACATGGCCATGAAGCTGCATGGAGACGAACTACTTTGTCTTCACCGGCAACTTTGTGCACATCATGAACGTGAACTTTCAGAAGTATGTGCCCTACAAGATCTACACCTGGACATCATGGAGAAGACTGCGCAGGATCAGGATGAGGAAGATCAGCTTGCGAGAGGGGAGGAAGGAAGCTATGACTTGTGGGTTGGGCGTGGTTGCCCCGCTAGTCTATCACCTTTTGCTGACCTTCCGCTAGGAGACGATGCTCGCTTTGCGACTCTTCTGGATTCTTTTGGGCAGGTCTTCGTGTTGAACTTTCTCCAGGTGATCAGGAGATGAGAATTCTGGGGCTTGCAAAATTTCCTTCCTGGAATTGGCAGTCTATGTGGCCACTGAGGGCAAGAAGTGGGTTCCTATGCCTCATCTACATCGTGCCGGTTGCTGGCAGGATCGGGATGCGTTCAACTTCAGCGAACCCAATTTGGGCGCACTGGTTAGGCTGGTTAAAGCCTTTTTCCATTCTTTGGGCCAGTGTTTTTCCCTCGACATTTGTTGGTGCAAGGGCATCAACTTGTCTTTCCTAGGTGTGTGCACACCACAGGATGGCTTAACTCTGGCTATTTCTGTGGATGATGCTAATTTGTCTATGGACCACCTGAAAAGTTTCACCTGACGCAGGCCAATAAGAAGGGCCAACGATCTCGCGCGACCATTAAGAGTTTGAGCTAGCTCATTTTCACAACTGCCACTGCAATTGCCGTGGCATTGCGAACAGACAGAGAGTCCGCGCGTGATGATGGGAAAAAACATCTGTGGTTAGTTGATCAACCATCATTTTGCTGTTGATGGAGGGAACCGTTCTGAGCCGTGGGTATCCATACTGTCCATTTTGGCGGAAAGTTACAATTTCTGAGTTTCCCAGGATGACAGTCCACCATGAAAAATGGGTGGAATCTATCGCTAATGGATTGGTTGGGAGGGTTTATTTACCATGGTTGTTCCCATGGTTTTCCATGGTTGTTTCCATTGTTTTTTCCATTGTTTTTCCCATGGTTTTCCATGGTTGTTTCCATTGTTTTTTTCCATTGTTTTTCCCATGGTTTTCCATGGTTTTTGTAGATATTCTCTGAAAAACTCCAAAAAAAAATATCCAAAATATCCGAAAATCATCCCACAGATGACCCGGACATCCTTCGACCAAGGATCTCGCAGCGATTCTCGGCACCACCGAGGTCCAAGAAAAATCTGGAGAGCCAACTGTTGCGTGGGATAGATAGAGAAACTTCTACGGTTGATATAGCTTGAGGGTCAAATAAAAATAGCATGTTTCAACGGATGATGGATGATGACATGTGATGAAATCTTGTGAATTGTGGGGTGCATCCGCGCGTCACTTCTTCCAATGCGGATTACGAGGTGTCGACACTCGGATTCAGAGGAAAATCGGATTCATTGACTGTGGGAAAAAGATTTCATACATACGGTATGCCTTCCTAATTATACATTGTAATATATTGCAATGGAACATCTCCCATTCATCTAGATTTTATTCCCGTCAAGAGCTGCATTGATTGGGGATTTCCCATTGCATCCCATTACCATCTTTGATTTTTGACGGGCCAAGAAACCGGATGCAGCATTTCACGGTCCCGAAAGATGTTAAACCGAGTTTAACTTTAAAAAAAATAAACTCATTATGTGGCCATGATTTTAGATCACCTAGACTGAACCTGGCCTGGAGGGAGGATTTTCATCTTTTGATCATGGTTCCCCTGGATTGCTGTCAAAGATGACAATTTTTGAGCAACGGTCCAATGACCATCCCCACTTTGCCTGGAGGTGCATCGCCGAAAAGTGCACGCACTGGACACCTGGAGGTGCAAAATCAATGTTGCATTTCTGGAGTCAAAATGTCCAGGTAAATCCGCCAGAAATGCAACATCTACGGTTTTTTTTCCCACCAGAAATCTACTGGGGAATCTACTGGGAGATTTTTGATGCCATTTTCGCCTTCGACTCCAAGGATATCTTCTCAGGCTTCACCCATTCACTGCAGGCGGAAAAGGCTTGGTACACCCAGGTTCCAAAGACTTTCCGGCAACGTCCTGTGATCTTTAATGGAAGACTGAAGATGATGAGCAATGGCAGCAAAGATCCGCGGGTATCTTGGATTTTTCTGGATGTTTGTTCAACGTTTGTTTAGTCAGTGTTTTTTCAAGTGTCAGAGTAAGAAACCACATTGAATTCCTTACTGGTGTCAACTACTGGGGCAACTCTAGCCATGTTTATTGAATTGTTGAGTGATTGTGCTAGTTTTAGATGTGCAATCAGTTGTTCTTTTTTGAATCCACCATCAATGGAGAAACAGGGAAACTGCTGAAACATGATTTGTCCCGGCTGATTTCCAGACATTTTGAGTCAACGAAAAAATCAACATCCGAGGCCGCTAAGGATCCTTCCCATATTGGGCCATAGAAAAAAAAATATGTTACCTTCTGATGCATAATATAGCCATTTATAGCAATTTAGCTTTATGGAAAATCAACATGCTTAAACGATTAGTCACTTCGTTTTAATAGGTAAATCATCGAAGATGTTCCGTTGCAAATGGTCCAATTCCATCCAATTCCTGCCAGGTTTTTGCAATTTTGGATCCTACCTGTGATTGACCCATGGAATTTATATGGCTTCATTACCCTCTGGTAAACTAACATAGCTATTGAAAATCACAATTTTTAATGGGAAAACTCACTATAAATGGCCATTTTCAATAGCTATTTTGACATAACCAGAGGGTACATTCTTGGGAATGGGTGGCCCAGCACTCAGGAGAAGTTTTTTCACTCGCGCTGGACTCCCTACAGCAAAAGTGACAGACTCTTCGGCGATGGCTGGTGGTTTCAAACAAATGGGTCTGGGTCTGCCTGAAGATGGGGTATCCATGGGTATAGTCTTTATAGATCTATATAGTCTATATATATAGTCTATATACTGTATATCCGCCATCAAACGAAAGGGAAACGGGAAAACCGATGATTACAACATATTACAACCATAAACCATTGGCTTTTGGGCAGCCTATTTTCAGACAAACAATGGACCCGGTATGAAGGGCTAGTTGAATGATTCACAAACCCAGTGAGATGCTGAGATCATGTGAGACATTTGAATCATGAAGCGAAATGCCATTTCCATCCATTTCCATCCATTTCCCACATCGCACTTCCGTTGTTCTTGGCAGGTGACCTGTTCTTGTATGTGCCCTTTGAATCCTTTGGAAGCAATGAAATTATGCAGCGCCAAACCAGCTGTGTTCCAAGGCGGCTTAAAAACTTGGGAAGCTAGCCGCGGCCAAGCCTGCTATCCTTGCTTGGTGGCTGGCCGTGTTTGCCTACACAGACGACGCCACCAGAAGACTCTCGGATGATTTGGATCTCTTGGCTCAGCTGTTGATTTTCACATTGTTACGATGTTTATCATATGTCGTAGTTGTAGGTCATGAGCCCTAATAGGGGTTGATGGTGGATGATGGTTGATGATGGTTGATGGGGGCTAATCACGGCCTTTGGGCCGATTATCTTGCAATTTAGTTGCCCCTTTTAAGCAAGGTAAATCATCGAACGAAATGGGCCATCCAAATTATAGCCATGTTAGACTACCAGAGGGCATGATAAAAATAACTTAGGAGAAACACAATGACCTAATGACGTAGCTCAACCAACAGAATTACCTAGTTCAACCAATCTCAGATTTTTCTAAACTTATTTCTAGTGTAAAATTTCGGTGTTTGAATCCTTCGATTTTCCTTCAAATCGATTTTTCCCAGGCATCGTTGGGCATGTTGCTGTTATTCCTGCAAGCGATATGGCCTGGGCTTTCAGCAATGCGCTGTGCCTATGCTGAAGGTTCAGGCTAAGAGCCTCTAAGATGCACAGAGCCGGGAAGAAGAGAATTGGGTTGCCTTACCCTAATAATGGACAATGGTGGAATAATGATCTTCATTCATCCCCATTTTGGTCAATAATGATGGTGAATTATAGATAAACAATGAAAAATCATGCTTGTTAATGATGGTTTAATGTGGTAATCACCTGTCATAAACCATCCCATTAGCCAACAATGAGCAGGGGTCATTTTAGATCGCCCCACTGCTAGTGGTACACAAAGAGGATGGTTTATTGTTGGGTTTGCCACAGTAATTGAACAAATGATGCTATTTTGTTGCCAGGAACAAGTGGGTTTCCAGTCTGAAAGTTCAAGATTTGGTTTTCTTAAAGTCTTTCATTCGATTGGTTTAAGAACAAATTAGGAAATCATCGGTTTCCTCCACTGATTTAAGGAAATTAAGGGAAACCCCAGCATGAATGCAGATCATTTTGCGGGAAACCATGGTTATTTTCTACATATTGTTGATATTTGTTCATTTTCGGTTCCGGCTGTTGGAACGGTGGGAATTGGAGGTAAAGGATCCTAAAGTGTGGCAGCTGAAGCATGCTGAAGCCATTTCTCGAGGTGCTCCTCGAGGTGCTCCCAAGAAGGCTTGGTGCAGTTGGCTGCACGAGATGAAGGTGAAAAGAACACATCGAGCCATTTCTTGCCATATCTGTGGTGACATTGGACCATTTCCCAACAGCACAGACTCTTGGAGGCTGTTTAGTAACCATATGCAACCATAAATGGAGACTGGAGTGCCTAGATCTAGAGATTGGTTTATATGATTCGAGTTTAAACATGTTTTTCCCATGTTTACGCCATAAAATTGCATAAGTCTTATGAACATGGATGGTTTTGACGTACATTTGCTGTTTAGGTTTGGTTTTTTTGGGTCTATTTCCCCAGTGTTTCACGCACACTCTGAGGGAACAACTAGGAATACCTTTGCTTTTTTGTCACGGGCCTCCATCGCGAAGGAATGCGTGGGTTGCCATATCTGGGTTTGTTCCAAAAAAAGGTGCCACCGATTTGCGCGTGTGCAGGAGCTTTCTTCGGGAGGCAGATGAATAAACTCTGCTGATTAGGGGTTACCCATGGTTACCCCCAAAATGACGATACATTCTCCAAATTGGTAACCCCAAAAAGTACATTGTTACGGTAGTTGTTTCACCCTGGCTAGCACTACACTGGGGTGTCTTCCATCTTTGGCAAATCCATGAAATCCAAAGGGTCGAGTCTATTTTGATCCAAGTGGCTTTTTGACTTGGCTCATCATCTTTCATGGTCCCAGTTTGTTTTGTCTGAACATCGGCTACCCAGCTACCCCTGAATTTGTTACATGTTCTTACTAATCCAGATTGATCCCAATTGATCCAGCAATTTTCGTGATGAACTTCCCACGTTGCAGGACCACCTTCCCTATTGGTACCTTGACCTGAGCTGCTGATTTCGTGGTGTTTGTTCACCATTGTTGGTAAAACATGGGAAAACTGTGGTTTTTTCTTGGATTTCTGGTTCTTCTGGTCCCTCAAGCCAAAGATCTTAAACAAATCCATATTTTGATTCTAAGACTAATTTTTCAAGGTCTACTCCAACTTGTGCCCAACCATTTCATGGGCAAATTGTTATTTTCGAAGGACAAGTCAGTTAAACTGTTAAACCCTAACTTTGTCATATTTTTCCAGCATTTTCTACGGTTTTCCAGGGGTTTTCCAGGGGCATTCCCAGGTATTGCTGCCACTGTCTTCTCATTCCCTTGCAATGCACTTGCGAGTTGGGCCTAAAAGAGGCCAGCAAAATCATTCTGAAAACCGAGTCGCTGGGATTTTCGGAGTTTGAGGATTTTTGACCCTCAAAAAGTGGGATGAAACATGATGAAAACCAGTGGGAAAAAACATGGAAAACTATGATGGGATTAACATGATTGAACTAATAAAATGGGGGCTGACTTCAGCAGACAAATCGTCTTCATCATATTTTTCTGGAGAAACTCTGGTTTCTTAGCTCGTGCATAATGCAACTAGTGTTCTATCCAGATATTTCCAGATGTTGGAGTTAAATGATCTAGGATCGATTCAGGTTATGAAATTTTGGTGAACCACGCGGGGCGATGTGGATGGAGAAATTGGGTGAACGGCTTCAGCCAGTGTTGCTTCCCTGATGTGGTTCATCCTGCATTGGGCTGTGACTTTGTTGATGTTTGTTCATCTTCAAGTCATGGCAGTCATGGTATGTCATGGTTTATGGATGTTTATGGTTACCTGTTTGCCTCATTAAACAATCCAAGTTATCACGTATCACTATGACTCGTAACGTGCTAACACCGGTTGATGAAACTGGCCATCTCTTTGTACTATCAGAAGTGTCGAATAGTTCTGAAAAAATGTGGGTTTGACTGAGTTCACCGTGGCCGTTTATCTTTATGTATGGTCCAAAAACAGTTGTTGATTTCTTCAACCTTTAACTTGATTTATTGTCCCACGCATACACACACACATATATATATATACATAATATTATTTGTAGATATACCAACCTGCACAGCATGCGGAATATCTCGGGAAATCGTGCTGCTGGGAATCGCGCTGTAAAACCAATAATTAAACATCCCCTCGCTTTTCACCCGGTTCATCGCATTATTTTGGTTGGTTTAAACATAAAGTAACCCAAATTCCACTGATCAATCATCCCTCTCTTCATCCAGTGGGGTAGTTATACTTTTATCAGAAGAAACATCAATGTTAGGATTGATCATGTAGCGTAATTTCAGCTGTTTTCAGACACACCCAGCTCATATAAGTGATAAGTGTTGGTTACATATCCCATCATATCCCGCCCCCGTATGTTTTTCGCAAAATGCTTGGTTTGTTTTTAAAAACGATATTTTTGCTGAAAGTCCTCAAAAACCCATTAGTCAAAACGCCTAGAAATCCCATTCTTCCCGCATTGGAAAAATCCGCCATGGATCCGCCATGGACCAAGGATGTTGCACCCTCGAGTGGCAACTGTAGCGGAGGAAACGGAACCGTTGTTCCCCGCAGAGCTGAGGAAGTTGCGATTTCAGCGGCAGCAATCCGTCCTCAAAGGAGGTTGGAACATGTTGGAACATGGTGAGGCAATGGCAGGATCCGAGTTTGGTAAAGCATCCAATTTTGATCAAAGTTGGGCTTCTTGATATTGGATTATAATTTGATTATATTGGATTATCCTTAAAATCACGAGTTTTCTCAGTAAAAGCATGTTAAAACAAATGTCCACAGCTGTGGTGGATAACCGTTCCGATAACTTGGGGTCTTCAAGTTTTGGTGAAAACACTATGTCCTCAATAATCCAATTGACCACTCCAGACTTTCCAGTACACGGGGGTGGGAAACAGTCAAGCACCTTGATTCCTAGTAGAATATAGCAAACTGAGATAATTTTGAATCTTCCAGGGAATCTTGACAGTTCGCCGCCCATGTTTTTGGCCCTGGTAAATATGCCATGTAATATATGGATATGTTAGATATGTTGATAATCGCGGATGTTTTGCAAATCACTTGGCATCCCAGGAGTGGGAGATACCATGAATATACCGTCTACGGGTTAATTTCCACCATTTGAACCATTGGGGTGCACGTCCATTGATCCATACTTTTTGCCACAAAATCCAGATTTTCTGTGGAGGTCTCGAACAGCTTGAAGCTGAACATTGTTTCATCGATGATGCGGCAATTTGCAGACGACTCACTCTGATTGGCTGGATTTGCTTCAGCATCGTTTTGGATGAAATTCAATGGGTCAATCCACCAATGGGAAACCAAAACGGGCAGAAAAAATGCAATCTTCTTGTACGTTTTTTCATTGATGGATAGATATTACAAATATATCAGTATATATATACATATACAATACTTCAATGTATATCTACATGTACCTATATATATATGTGTGTGTGTGTTTGCACGCATACACGAGAGCCCATTTGGATCGCAACATCCAGGCTTGAGTTTACGAATCTCACGGAATCCTTGAAGGATTTGAAGCTGAACATTGCAAGGACCCATAAAAAATTCAAGCAGATGTTGTGCAGCTTGGCTTTGCTTACCGCAATGTTTACCGGTACTTTAATGTGGCTATGGAAATGTGTTTTTTTAATGGGTAAATCAATTAGTAAGGCATATGTTAAATGAGAGAATTTCCCCAGCAAAAAAGGGGCTTCGCCAACGATGGGGAATCTCCACACCTTTCGGGGTATGACCTCGCAACTAAGGATGCGTCCACCACATAAACCCAACAGTTATATAATTCTAAATTCTATATATATATATGATATATATATATATGATATATATATATATATATGAAATATATATGTGTGTGTGTGTGCAATAAATGCCTTGAGGTACAGTAGATCTCATGGGGGTACCATATATGTATGTATAATATGTATTATAAGTAAATAAATAAATATATATATATATATATACATGCGATCTGTACATGATTATGCAGACCCAGTTGCCTGCGTTTTATTTTCTTTCCGCCCCTTGAGGCTGGAATTGGCTCACCGAAATCCAAAGCTTCGGCACTCCCGACATGATGCTGTCGTGGCTGATTCAACATCACAGCACCGTTGAGAAGCACATGACCTACCGCCACAAAAACCAGGTCGAAACAAACAGGTAAACGCGGTAAATGGTGGTTACATTGTGTTTGATGTTCTTTCTATATTAGTTAAGATAGGCAATATGACAGAACATGTTTGATCATATATGATATATGTGTTCACGTTTTTGTTTGTCTCTGTACTTCAATGTGTGTTTGTTGTTCAATGTTTTTTTCAATATGTAGAACAAACACAAATCAAACAAAAAGCACGTTTAGATATAGATTCACACATCAACACATCAACACCTCCTGCCAATTGCATCGCAAGAAAAAACACCGCGCAGTTGAAGTTGAATGGAACCGTGCAGGTTCCGAGACAAATGCGATATGTCACCACCTATCTGGAAGCTGAAGTTGGTGGCTGGAAGCTGCGTGGATTTGCAGATGATTTTCTGATACGTTGTCCCATGTTTTCCCGGAAAATATGGGATAATACATGATAATACTACCAGTATCATTCAATATAAATGCTTAATGTCCTGGAACTTCTGAGTTGGTCATGATTTATTTCTTGGGTACATTTTCCGGCATCATCAGAAATGGGTTTGTTCTTGGGACCATCTTTGGCGCAAATCCTAGGTTGCCTCTAAAAAACGATGATTTTATCGAACAGGAAAGCAGAGACAAGCTCCAAGAGCGCTTGGTAAAGAAGGAGAGACTGGGTTAGGGAGTACCACCCAAAGAAACTGACACTCTGTTACTTTTTCATGGTGCATCTAAATACAAGAACGAACATATACTAAAAATATCTAATCCGCCGTTGGCATTATTGTTTTTGGTGCGGCTGAAAATTTAAATTTTGAAGTCGCATTTAGTTTTCTAAATTCCTATGGTCGTCTACCGTGGTCTACCATCCTTCAGAGCCAATTCCTTTGGGAGGTTCATTTTTGTTTTCAATATTTTCAGGGCGGTACCTGCAAAATCGGAGCATGGTTGTCTTGATGCTCGAAACAGGGGAGAATTTGCAGAAAAAAACTTCAGATTTTATGATTCAAACCATGGTTAGGATGCCTAGTAGTTGATCCCTTGACAGGAGCAAGTGCCCAGACGGAAGTACCCAACTCTTTGGAGAGAATTAATGAACGAGATCGCGAAAGATCCAAAAGAAAAGGACCTTTGGATTTGATCTTCAGACATTTTGATACATTTTGCCAAACATCGGGAACCATTCTTGCAAGCATCTTTTGTTGTTTTGCATTTTTTATTGAACTTTCCCTGTGGTTAATCCACCAGAAATGGGCAACTGGCACCATGTTTTTGAATGACCCCTTCCTTAAACCCTACGCAAGTCTAAGGAAAAGATGGACCAAAAGGAGAAGATCACGATCAGAGTCCCATATGGATCCCTGGTGGGACGGCGATGTTTGTTCCTTTCGTGGGAACTGCGATCGGGTGTTTTCCTTTTTTACGAAAGCCAAGCAAAAGTCGGCAAATCCATCCTAGAAATTGTTTTGTGTGTGTGTGGACCATCTGAAAAGATGTAAAACTTCTTACTTGCTTGATGATGTGCTTCAATGGTTTTCCAATTTGACATTGCCTTTTTGGCTTTTTCATTTGATTTTCCAACAAAAGC
>Ga0126343_10000044_pt1 | contig 32017 bp, 25 predicted proteins | sample Cyp2metagenome_FD_92531 | JGI IMG/M metagenome (GOLD analysis project Ga0126343, IMG submission 92531) | Coral microbial communities from Lord Howe Island, Old Settlement Bay, Australia - Cyphastrea 2 metagenome | ecosystem: Host-associated > Invertebrates > Cnidaria > Coral ...
CCAAAGGATTTCAAGTTGCTTCGAGGCGGCAAATGAGCGAAGCCCCGGGAGCATAGAAGTACTATGTGACCGGGGTGAGCGAATGCAGCCAACAAAGTAGCAGCTTGAAAGGCGACGGGTATATACAAACAATGGGCAGTTACATCTCCTGTAAGGCTCGACCCGCTTTCAAGGGAAAGTCAGGCTGCATGTAAAACTGATGCTTCGGACGAAACATCCTAAAACAAGAAAATTAAGCGAAAATTAAGACGGGAATTATTTATATCAATGGCTATATGCTTAGTTGTCCCTTGACTTTCTGCCAGATATTTTGTGCTGCCACTCAAACCTTGCAAACGAGCAGGGCCAAACCATCACAAATACCTTATGATTGCCGTTTATATTATCTATTGGATCAATCCATGCTCGATGTTGTTCTTTATCAGCCAGAAATCCCTCCGAATACCGGCAACATTATACGTCTTTGTGCTAATACTGGTTTTCGTCTGCATCTTATCGAGCCACTGGGCTTTGAGCTTAACGACCAGCGCCTGAAGCGGGCCGGGCTGGACTACCATGAGTTTGCCGAGCTGAAAACTTACCCGGATTATTCTTCTTTTCTGGCAACGGTTAAGCCAGTGCGCGTACTGGCGCTGAGCACCAAGGGCAGCAGTAACTACAGCAACTGTCAGTTTCAGCCTGGTGATGCCTTGCTGTTTGGCCCGGAAACCCGTGGCCTGCCAACAGAAATTCTGACATCCCTGCCCACAGATCAGGTACTAAGGTTGCCAATGCTGCCAAACAGTCGCAGCCTTAATCTTTCCAACACTGTGGCGGTCGTCGTTTATGAAGCCTGGCGACACATGGCATTTACCGGGGGCTGCTGATGTTTGCCACTGACATGATGCGCAACCAGGTCAGGAAATTGTATTCATTGCTTGCTGAGTTAGTGATTACAGGCCGGTGAGTAAAGAGAAGCAGTGGCGCGGGTTATGAGAGGGAGAACAACTCAGTGACGGGAAAACCCACCGCTGCCCGGCGAGCGAAACGCAACCAAGGCAGCACGGGGTTCTTTTGTAACAACTTGCACCAAAAGCGCTGCTTAGTTTACCGCTTCAGGTTGCTTGCCAGCTTGCTGCTCACGCGCCTGCATATACAGAGCATCGAAGTTGACCGGAGCCAGCATCAGCGGAGGGAAGCTGCCGCGCAGCACCAGGTTGTCGATGGCTTCGCGGGCGTACGGAAACAGAATGTTCGGGCAGAACGCACCCAGAGTACGATGCAGCTCTTCTTCGTTCAGACCTTTGGTCAGGAAAACGCCGGCCTGGTGAACTTCAGCGACAAACGCGGTGTCTTTCTTGTCGCCAGCCTGTACGTTTTCCACAGTAACCGTCAGGGACAGAACCACCTCAAACAGGTCGCCTTCCAGGTTACGGTTAGTGGTGCTCAGATCAAGCTTAACTTCTGGCTGCCACTGGCTTTGAAAGATCTCAGGGGCCTTTGGTGATTCAAAGGAGATGTCTTTCATGTAGAGGCGCTGCAGGGCAAACTGTGGCCCCTGTTGCGAGGGTTGTTGCTGATTTTCAGCCATTGTCATTTCCTTACTTTTGATTGATGGGCTAAGCGCTTGATAACGCATTCGGGTGTAAACAAGATTGTCCAGCGTGGGGCACTGGGGAAATTCAGCCTGCCCGGAGACTCCTCCGGGACGCAACTGCCGGAGCCCGAATTACTTTTTCACCACCGGCAGGTTGTCACCAGTCCAGGTGGACATTCCCCCCTGAAGCCTGACCACGTTGACAAAGCCAGTCTTTTTCAGGGTTTTGCCGACGCTGCCGCTGTGTTGCCCCATGGCGTCCACTACAATAATGGTCTTTTCGCGGTATTTTTCCAGTTCACCAACACGTTCACTGACTTTTGCAAACGGCATGCTGATGGCATCAACAATGTGTCCCTTGCCGAAATCGGCCTTTTCCCGCACATCAAGCACCACGGCGGCTCCCCGGTTAACCAGAGCCGTCAGCTGGGCACTGGAGATACTCTGCCCGCCTTTGCGCATTTCCGTAAAGGCCAATGCACTGCCCAAGGCCACCAGAGCACCAACGTGCAAAGGGTGGTTCATTGCAAATTCGATAAATTGTTCCATGCCCACAAGCTGTCAATCTGTCAATTGAAAGGGGGCAAGTATACTGATCCCGTACACGGAAAGTAAGGGATGAAAATGCTGAAAAATGCTGTAACTTGATACTAACCAACTGTGACGCTTTGCGCGCCTGTGTTTTGTGCAGGTATTTCACTGGAAACCGACAGTGAAGCAGGTAGAATGCCCCTATTTCACAGGCCAAGGTTAAGAAGTCATGACTGAGAAGCGCACCCCTACCGCCCTGATCATCCTTGATGGTTACGGCTACCGCGAAGAACAAGCCAGCAATGCCATCCAGGCCGCCCACACGCCGGTGATGGATCGTCTCTGGCAAGAGAACCCCCACAGCTTTGTCTCCGGCTCAGGCATGGATGTTGGCCTGCCTGATGGCCAAATGGGTAACAGCGAAGTAGGCCACATGAACCTCGGCGCCGGCCGGGTGGTCTACCAGGAACTGACCCGCATCAGCAAAGCCATTGCCGATGGCGATTTTTTCCACAACGAAGTGCTCACAACGGCTGTTGACAGCGCAGTTCAGGCTGGCAAGGCAGTGCACATTATGGGGCTGGTGTCGCCCGGTGGTGTACACAGCCATGAAGATCATATTCACGCCATGGTGGAACTGGCCGCCCGTCGTGGGGCGACTGCCGTTTATGTGCATGCTTTTCTGGACGGTCGTGATACTCCGCCACGCAGTGCCGAATCGTCCCTGGCTCAGCTGGATGCGCTACTGCAAGAAAAAGGCATTGGTCGTATAGCCAGCCTGATTGGCCGCTACTACGCCATGGATCGTGATAACCGCTGGGATCGCGTGCAAAAGGCGTATGACCTGATCACCGATGGCAAGGCCGAGTTTTCTGCTGACACTGCCGTGGCCGGCCTGAAGGCAGCGTACGAACGCGATGAAAACGACGAGTTTGTCCAGGCCACCGTGATCGGCAGCGAGGCCGTACGCCTGAATGATGGCGATGCGCTGGTGTTTATGAATTTTCGCGCTGACCGGGCACGGGAGATCACCCGGGCATTTGTTGAATCCGGTTTTGACGGCTTCGTGCGCAACCGGGTACCGCAGCTGGCCAGTTTTGTCATGCTGACCCAGTACTCCGCCGATATTTCTGCTCCCTGCGCATTCCCACCCAGCGAGCTGACCAACACCCTCGGTGAGTACATGGAAAAACTGGGCAAAACCCAGCTGCGTATTGCTGAGACCGAGAAGTATGCTCATGTCACGTTCTTCTTCAGCGGTGGTCGTGAAGAGCCTTACCAGGGCGAGAAGCGGGTACTGGTGGCATCGCCCAAAGTGGCGACCTACGACCTGCAACCGGAAATGAGCGCTCCGGAGGTAACCGACCGACTGGTACAAGAGATCCGCAGCGGCGAGCACGATCTGATCATCTGCAACTATGCCAACTGCGACATGGTGGGCCACACCGGCGTTTTCGATGCTGCGGTCAAAGCCGTTGAAGCCGTGGATGAAAGCATCGGTCGCGTGATCAACGCACTGGGCGAAGTGGGTGGCCAATGTCTGATCACTGCCGACCACGGCAACGCCGAGCAGATGGCAGACCCGGCAACCGGACAGGCTCACACTGCTCACACTTGCGAGCTGGTCCCCCTGATCTATATTGGCCCGAAAGCAGTCACGCTGAAAGACGGCATCCTCTCCGACCTGGCACCAACCCTGCTGGAGCTCATGGAACTTAAACAGCCCACCGAGATGACCGGTAAATCCCTGCTGGCTTGACCGACACTGCAACCAACCAGCAATCTCCGCAGCGCTGCAATGTGTCAGCGCTGACCTTGGGCCATAGACTGCCTGTTGCTGTTAAAATGCACGGTATGGCCAAAAGAGTTGCTGGTGTCGTGGCGAGTAGATAGCCGCGGCGAGTCAGATGGCGTGGGATACTGCGGATCATTGCAGTGGATGCATTCCGATAATGGGTACGGGAACACCTGGAAACCCGCAGCAATAGGGTCAGCGGTTAAAAACTTCCTGATCTCCTCAGGAGTTGCCTCACCCTCGATAACCTGCTGACTGACAGTCCTAGTGTATTTAAACGGCACCTGCCCTTCCCGGTTCACGTCCCTCTGATTTATGGTGGGTATCCCGCCGGACCGACCCGGAACGGTACCGGCGGGAATAAAATTATCGCCTGCGGTATGCCCGGCAACCCGGCCGGACTGTGACGCGCTTCGCTTTTCTGGTGGTTGCGTAACAGAAGACCCTGGCCCGTAGGACCAGCACCGGTGGTGGATTTGGTTTGACATCTTGTACTCACCTTGTTGAATCTATCATTGACGGATTCCAACCCTGACATCCCCCCGCAGCATCCCATTCTAGATGATTATCTAACCTTGGCTTGTGATTTTTATTGGTCTTGCCTGAAGGCGCTCTGCCGTTCCTGAACTGTCGTGGCTAACAGAACGGGAAGCGAACTGACTGAACAACCTCTCTTTTCTCCTGGCTTCTTACTCCTCCTGACGAAAAAGTTGACTATTTATTCAGGATTACTGGATGGTGACTGCGGCTGATGACCAGCAAGCTCTGGATGCTCTTGCTCCAGTCGGGCCAGCTCGGCTTCCAGTGTCGACAGCTGCTCATCCGCCGGCAGTCCATCCAATTTCGCCAGCGGGGATTCCAGCACAGAAAAATCCGGGGCAAAAGACTCATTATCTGCAGGTAATTCCTCAGAGGCTGGTTGTTCAACTTCCTCTTTTGTCTTGGTGACAGAACCTGGCCTGGCATGCAAAGAAGCAAGATCAAGCGAACTCTGGCAGTGCTCCTCTGCACTGGAAATCTCCATATCCGGCAAAGCATCGTTTGTGGGCTCGGCACTGTCTTGCGGTGCAACAGAAATATCCGCAGATTCAGGAGCCGGCGTTGTCAGCTGGGCATCATCGATTTCGGCCTCAAGAGCCAGCAGTTCTTCTGCCTCGAGCGGCTCCAGGTCAGCCGTTTCCAGAGTTTTGCTCGGCAACTCTTTCTTGACTCGTACACCCAGGGCAAGGAATTGATCCGCCTGGGCAATAAGATTGCCACGACCATGTTTGAGGGTGCTCATGGCATCGTCATAGGTGGTGCGGGCGTTGCTCAGCTGGGTATCCAGCTTCTCCATTTTCTCCACAAAAACACGAAGTTTGTCGTACACCAGGCGAGCCTTTTCAGCCAGTTGTCGTGTACTGGCATTCTGTCGTTCGATGGTCCAGAGGTTGGCCACCGTTCTCAAGGTGGCAAGCAACGTGGTTGGCGTTACCACAACAATGCGTTTTTCAAAGGCGTCATTGAACAGCTGCTGGTCGTACTGGAAGGCGGAAATAAAGGCCGGCTCAATGGGCATAAACATAAAGACAAAATCCGGCGCCTTGATTTGTGGCAGGCTGGGATAGTCCTTCTTGCTAAGGCCATTGATGTGGTTGCGAATGCTCTGGATATGACGGTTCATGGCCGCATCGCGCTCAGCATCAGTCTCGGCATTAACGAAGGCCATGTAGTCCACCAACGACACCTTGGAGTCAATAATCAGGTGCTTGCCTTCCGGGAGGTGAACAATAAAGTCAGGCCGCCAGTTCTGGCCATCCTCATCGCGGTAATTCGGTTCACGCTGATACTCTTGCCCCTTGATCAGCCCGCTGCTGTCGAGGATAGTCTCCACCTGCATTTCGCCCCAGTTGCCTTGCAGCTTCTTATCCCCTTTCAGGGCTTTGGCCAGACTCTCAGCGTCGTCAGTCATCTTGCGATTGAGCTGATGCAACGTTTCCAGCTGTTGCTTCAGGGCCGCGCGGCCAGCGTTGTCCTCTTGATGAGCCTGTTCAACTTTGGTGCGAAACTCGCCAAGCTGCTCCTTGAAGGGTGCCAGCAGTGAGTGCAGTTGTTCGTGGTGCTGATCAGAAAGCACCTTGCCCCGGGCTTCAAAAATTTCATGGGCCAAATGCTTGAACTCTTGTTTTAACGACTCCTTGTTATCATTGAGCAGTGCCAGGGCCTTTTGATTCTGGGTCTGCTGCTCTTCAAGACGGGTTTCCAACTCCTTAACACGCTGATCACTCTGGCTGCGCCCTGCCCGCTCGGCTTGCAACTCATTATGCAACTCCTGAAAGTCGCGACTCTTCTCAGCCTCGTGCTTACGCTCACTGATCAGCATAGCTTCCAGGCGCCCTGCCTTGAGTTGGTGCTGATTAATCTGGTCAGTCAGGCGCAACGTTTCCTGATGCAGCGTGCTCTTGCTGGCGTCAAGCTGCTCCTGAAAGTTCGCCTGGCGCTCGGCCAGCTCGTCCTGAAGGGTATTTTTCTGTTCCGTCAACTCATCAATATGCAGCTGCCCGGCATCCAATTCTTGCTCCATTTGCTTGATCAAACCGCGCTGGGTCTGTCGGCAGGCAAACCACGCCACCGCAAATGAAAACAGAGATGCCACTACAGCAATGGCGGTAGGGGTCATAAAGATCTCTCTGGAAGTACAAATAAAAATATTGGACAGGTTCGGTGAGAAGATAGTTCAGGTCAATAGCAAAAAATCTTGCCATCAACCTGACTGACAGGATTTATAGCTGAAAAAAGGGTTGCAATAATCGGGGAACCAATCCTTTGAAACGCAGTGAACCATCTGTAGCAATCAGACAGATGCACCCCTCATGGGTGTCGGCCACCGGCTGATGGATCATCTCAGGATCAATGTCGGCCACGTCGCCGACACAGAAACGACCAAGCTCGTCGCTGTACGAACCCTTAAGGACCAGGGTCAGCTCAGAGCCATTGTGACCATGTGAAGGCAACAAGGTGCCGGGCGCGATCTTGAGCAGGCGCAGCTTGCCCCGGGAGGCGGGCAGAACAAATTGCTTCATCCCCGGTGCCATGGTGCGCCAGTGCAAATTGCTGAACCAGCGACCAATCAGGGGGTGCAATGGCGCGGGAATATCCCCCTCTGGCTCGCATTGACGGACGAAAACCGGGACTTCGGTGTCTGGCTCATTGAGCATGGTCAAAATCTGACTGCGGGCATGACAGGACATGGATTGCACCGGCTCTTGCTCTACCAACCCCAAACCAATCTGCTCGATGTCGGCAACTTTGCTCTGGCAGTGCTCACAGACCGCAATATGGCAAGCTACCACCATGGCCAGAGAGTCGGGCAAACTGCCAGCACCGTAGCTGAGCAACGTGCTGTCATCCGGATGGTGATTGCAGTTCATGAGCCGCCTCCGATACGGACACGCAGTTTGTCAAATGCCAGCCGCAGGCCGGATTTTACGCTGCCGATAGGCATATCCATATCTTCAGCAATTTCACGATGGGATTTTCCTTCGTAATACACTTTGTATACCAACTGTGCCTGTTGCTGGGGCAGGGCATCCATGGCTTCCTTAAGACGGCCGGAGTCACAAACCGCCAGACTGGGGGTGTAACCTGCCTCAGGGTAACTGTTCAAGGGGGAGAGCATGTCAGGCTTCTCTTTGCGAAGCCGGTCAATCCAGAGGTTACGGGCAATCCGGAATATCCACGTGGACGCAGTAGCCTTATCCGGATCGTAGCTGGAGGTTTTGCGCCACACCGACAGCAAAGCCTCCTGAACCAGCTCCTCGGCCAACTCTTCGTTAGCCCCTTTTCTGACCAGGAAGCTTTTCAACCGGGGAGCAAAATAGTCATAAAGCTGCATAAACAGCTTCTTATCACGACTCTTTGCCAACTCAACAAGAATTTTCCTGAAGTCCTGCTTTTGCGCCGCCTGATCAGGTTTCAATTCCATAGATGTTTCAACAAGCCGAAGACACACCATAATCATTGAATTGTCTAACACACGGGCTGTTGTACGCAAGGAGCCGTATTAGAGATCTCCCGTCACAATACAGAAATATTTTTCAGCCCCCCACTTGCGAAGTCGGACACTTTGTTGCGGACCCAGTCCCTCAGTTCATTGCCATTGCGCACATTGATCCCTGAAACAGTTCGAACACTGACAAGCCCTGCGCCGTTAACAACGACCGTATCGGGACTCTTACGCTGCGAAATCTCGACTGCAGTTTCAGACGTCAGAGCCATTGGGACAATACCACTATCCACCGGGCCAAGAGCCTCCGGTTCCATATCTCCGCCATGGAAAAAACCTCTGGTAACAGACTCTGAACCGAAACCGCGGTGAACAGACATGGGATAACCCATCCCACGCTTGGGAACACACCGCGTCTGCTCCAGAGAGCGGATTACCTGATCAGACTGACGACTGATTTGCACACCAAAGGGAATCGCCATACCCGCCCCCAGGGACGAGGCCAGCGCGTCGTCACCGCCAGCAGCTTTGATAATCGGTTGCAACTGGGCAAGCCCAATATCCTCACGGATGGCGCCGCTCTCAGACCAAGCATAAGGGAGGTTGACAACATCATCGCCAACCCGGTCTTCATGAAGTGACCACGAAGATTTAAAGAAGGAAGCATTCTGAACCAGGCGTTCCGGCAAAGAAAGGGCTATGGCAACCGGACTGTATTGTCGAGTCAGAGACTTATTAAGAGGATTATTAAAAAGTGCGCCGTATCCGGCCCGCATCTGACTAATGAGGGAGATTTTAAAGCTGGCACCGTCAAACGCCCTGCGGTCATCTGCAATCATAAAAACATGAACCAGCGATACTGTACTGGGGCGGCATTGACCAGGACAGGCTTCACTCAATCGGCGTTTCAGGGGAAGTGGCAGCTGGTCGTAATCGAGACTATCACTGAGCAGTACGGGTACTATTTCATGTCCCTGGCTTGGGGTCACATCAAGACCAATACTGGCATTGACGTGTTGTCCCCGATAAAGATTCGTTCTGCTCATGTTCAGACCGGTCGCCAGTGTGGTCAGTTTGACACCAGCGCTCACGGCAGCATGGGGAGATGTGACGGTTGCCGCAGACGTGTCGGAGGACACTTTGGAAAGATTACCGAGCAAGTTAGACAGTGCGCCCATGACGGCACCGATGTCTTTGCCTGACACACGACCGGCGTAGTTGCTTATATCGCTATTGACCCGTCCAACAGAACTTTCCAAGGGATCTTCTTCAACCTCAGGTAACGGTTGCTGTCTCCCGGCAACCGTTTTGGTGAGCTGGTCGTGAACTTGCTGCCATCGCTGCTGCAGATCAGTCCGGAATTCATCGGACGGCAGGCCATCCAAGTCATTTTTCAGCGCTAACAACCTGCCGGAGAGGGTCGCCAAATCCTGCGATGACGTATCTGCGCTGATTGCAGCGACTTCTTCAATCAGGCAAGCCAGGCAATCACCAGCAGCCACAGAGGCCCTCCAGGAAGATATACGGCCTCCAAGAGACTCGCCCCGGGATTGCAGATTGCGCTTGTCGTCCTCACGAACAACCAGACCGGTAAGCTGATCTACCAAGCGCTCCAACTCACGCTCAATCTCGTTGACTTTGCTGGCACTTTCCGCATTTCGGACCGTGTCATTCAGGGAGTTTTCCAGCTCATTGAGCTTTTCACTGCAGTTTTTGATCACCTCCGTCTCACGAAATACCTGCTGATTTTCTTTCAGCGCTTCCCAGCCATGCTGTGCCTTCTGCAATTGACTGCTGAGATCATCATCCAGGTCAGCCTGACAGCTGCTGATAAATGCAAGCTCTGTTTGCAACCAACTCATGAACTCAAGGACTTCGGGAGCATCGAAATCCGGTGTCGGAGTCGCTTCAAGCAGCTGGACAATACGGCTGTTTACGTCCGCCAGCCTGGTGGCAATATCTTGTTTCCGGACAACGTCGTCGTAGGCGGGTGGTGCAGACGCTTCAGGGCGAAGCACTTCCCCTGTCACAGGCATTGAGCCAGCCTCCGGGGAAAAGACAGGAGCGGCAACACTTTTGCCGATCTCAGCAACCAGTAATTCCTGACCACCGATAAAAACGCTCTGCGTGTCCTGTAAAAGAGCACAGAATCGCTCAAACAGAGGTTTCCCGTCTTTACTTGCTTTCTGACCGGAATCTCTTTTCAAGTCCAGCATCAGATTAAGAACCGCCAATTTCTTTTTTGACCCTACTTTGCTATGGCCAGAGTCCAGATATTCGATATCATGACGTTTAAAGTCCTCCCGCAATCTTTTGTCTTTCCAATCCCCCGGGCGCGTACTTCCGGCATGGTCACATACCCGTTCAGTCAGATCACACAATTGGTCATAGTTCATTTTCGCCAGAAAGTTATCGATAGAACTCCTGCTGATGTCGCGGGCATTGAACCTGACGACCGGGGCAAAACTGGTCTTAGTGTGATCAGAACCAAAGTTGTGGGAATGGGAAAACCCCTGCCCCGGACACTGGGAAGCATGCATGGTCAATAACTCCTGAATAAAACGTTCTTTTAATTTGGGTTAAATGCAGGTTTCATACTGACCCGTTCTATTGACGTCGTGAGCGATAAAATTGTCGCGATATGACGAGTGATCCCACCTAACTTTGAGACAAGCTCTGGACGCTAACGCCAGCGGAACACCTATGAGAACTGGCTTTATCTGCTTTGAGCCTTTTCCCCGATTGTTTCAGGACATCAAAACAAGTACGAAGCAGCCCCCTAACACTGCAAATAGATTCTGGACTGGTCAGTATGAAACCCTACCGATACTTTGGATTTATTGGTCAGGAAAAAGTTCAGAAGTTTGTTGATCAATTTTTTTCAACAACTGAATTGTTGCTTCGGCAGGATGTTCTGGTAAGCAAAACCGTCAGTAATTAGCCTCGCCATATGCCTGCGTGCCAATGGATTTCACCACCCAAGAAAGCCACTGACACAAAATCATCCCGCAGATATCAGTGGGACTGCCGCAACCGCCTGGCATAAAAAATCGCGTTGAAACCAGCCGTGGCAACGATATTACCGGCAACGAAGAAGGCAATAACCAGCGCTGCTTCCAGAACGCTAAAGCCACTGAACAGAGCCATAAAACGGGCAAACCCTTCCACAAAAAACAGGTAAATACCAAAGGAGTATGGAATGTAGCTGAGCAAGCCGCCGAGCGCGTTGCGAGCCCCTCTGTTGAGCCCTGTGAGTACAAGTATCGATAACAGAGAGCCAGTCAGCAGCAGCATCCAACTGGTCTCCACACCTTCGAGCGCCATGTGCAACAAGGCAATAGCGATCGTCGCGGCCAGCACCACATCAGCTTTATGGGCCAGGGCGGAAAAGAGATCCTTACTGACGTTACCGGTATTCGGGTGGATAAACTGAAGCATGGCAAACCTCCGGGTCAGGCGATGGCACGTTTCAGTTATACCACTGGTAAAGATTGGTAAAATTGATGTAAGACAGTGTTTCTTGCTGTTACCTCTCGTTCTTTCGACGAATGATCGATAGCCGCATGTCCAGCGCGCATTCCAGCTTTTCCTGCTGCTTGAGCTGCTCTCTTTGCCGGTTATTAATGTGCCAGTAGTGGGGAGTCATGGTCAGCAAATCCATAATGGCCTGGTTATTGTCCAGCCCCATGACCTGGCTCAGGGTGCTGCTGTGCACCAGCTGCAGATTAGCGGGTAAATCTTGCAAATGTTTGTCTTGCGGGTATGGCCGCACCTGCTCATAAATGACTTGGCGCAATGCCATCAGGTGCCTCTCGGTGGGCGTCAACGTGACGATGTGTCCACCAGGTTTGAGCACCCGGGCAAACTCCGGCCAGTGGCACCGGGAAAAGATACTGACGATGGTATCAAACTGCTGTGCCATCAAGGGAAGCTCACTGACGCTGGCCACCAGCCAGGTGATGTCTTTGCTGCGCCGGCTGGCAGCGACCACCGCCTGTTTGGAGATATCAACCCCACACACCACACTGCCATCAAGCTGGGCTTGTATGGCACTGGTGTAATAACCCTCACCGCAACCGGCATCAAGAATGTATTGTTCATTGCCGCCAAGCGAGCGCAATGCCTCAAGCAGAGCCTCAACGACGCTCTGGTAGTAACCCTGGTTGAGAAAACGCACCCGGGCAGCAACCATTGTCTGGTCGTCGCCGGGCTGTTTGCTGCGTTTCTTATTGCTCGGCAGCAGGTTCAGATACCCCTGACGCGCCCGGTCAAACTGGTGATTATTGGCGCAGGCGACAAAGCTGCCTTGAGATGACAGCGGTTCATGGCAGATAGGACAACGAAGCAGGATGGACATAAATGTCAGAACTGATAGTTAAAGCTCGGGGAGTTTAATGGTACAAGACAGATTATCAATGCCCACAACACGAAAGGTAACACCGGTACTAATCAATCGCATCGGCGATCTGCCATGCAGGACAGACCGGGCAGCATACTGGCAACCTCATTTTTGTTGTGAAATTCGGTAACGTTGACTAGTTTTGCCCAAGGGGGAAACAGGACGAAAAATACTCAATTACAACGGGTGAAACCTGTAAACTACCTATTGGCTCAAGGGAATACTCACTGTAGTCTGCGCCGACTTTACTTCTACACAGCTAAAAGCAGGACAAAAGATTTGATTTCTACAGCAAACATCACCATGCAGTTCGGTGACAAGCCCCTTTTCGAGGACATTTCCGTCAAGTTTGGCGAAGGCAACCGTTACGGACTCATTGGTGCCAACGGTTGTGGCAAATCAACCTTTATGAAAATCCTGGGTGGCGAGCTCGAACCCACGTCCGGCACCGTGAATAAAGACCCTAATGAGCGCATGGCAAAACTGAATCAGGATCAGTTCGCCTATGAGAACTTCACGGTGATCGATACCGTCATCATGGGCCATGCCGAATTGTGGAAGGTCAAAGCCGAACGCGACGCCATCTACGCCAAGGCCGAGATGACCGAGGACGAAGGCATGCGCGTGGCTGACCTGGAGGTACAGTTCGGCGAGATGGACGGCTACTCCGCCGAAGCCCGTGCCGGTGAATTGCTGCTTGGCCTGGACATCCCCATTGAGCAACACTACGGCCCCATGAGTGCCGTGGCACCTGGCTGGAAGCTGCGGGTGCTGCTGGCTCAGGTGCTGTTTGCCAACCCGGAAATCATGTTGCTGGACGAACCCACCAACAACCTGGACATCAACGCCATCCGCTGGCTTGAAGAGGTGTTGAAGCAGCGCGACTGCACCATGATCATCATCTCCCACGACCGTCACTTCCTGAACAGCGTCTGCACCCATATGGCCGACCTGGATTACGGCAAGCTGCAGGTAATGCCAGGCAACTACGACGAGTACATGACTGCGGCCACCGCCGCCCGCGAACGTCTGCAGGCCGACAACGCCCGCAAGAAAGCCCAGATCGCTGAGCTGCAATCCTTCGTTAGTCGCTTTTCGGCAAATGCCTCTAAAGCCCGTCAGGCGACCTCTCGGGCGAAACAGATCGACAAAATCCAACTGGCCGAGATCAAACCGTCCAGCCGCCAGAACCCGTTTATCCGTTTTGAGCAGGAGAAAAAACTGTTCCGTAACGCTCTGGTGGTGGAAAAGCTCAGCCAAGGCTATGAGGACGATCTGTTCAGCAACGTCAATCTGATGGTGGAAGTGGGCGAGCGCATCGCCATTATCGGCCAGAACGGTATCGGTAAAACCACTCTGCTGCACACGCTGGCGGGCAAAATGGCACCGCGTACCGGCACCATCCAATGGTCTGAAAACGCCAACATCGGTTACTATGCCCAGAATCACAGCAGTGATTTTGATCTGGACATGAACCTGTTCGACTGGATGAGCCAGTGGATGAACGAGGGTGACGACGAGCAGGTGATTCGCGGCGTGCTTGGCCGTATGTTGTTCTCCCAGAGCGACCTGAAAAAGTCCGTGCGGGTGATTTCCGGCGGTGAGCAGGGTCGTATGCTGTTCGGCAAGCTGATTCAGCAACGCCCCAATATCCTGCTGATGGACGAGCCCACCAACCACATGGATATGGAGTCCATCGAGTCTCTCAACCTAGCTCTGGAAAACTACAAGGGCACTCTGATTTTCGTCTCCCACGACCGGCAGTTTGTGTCATCGCTGGCCACCCGCATCATCGAAATCAACGACAACGGCATCGTTGATTTCCACGGCACCTACGACGACTACCTGCGCAGCCAAGGCATTGAGTAACCGCAAGGTTACTCTTTTTTACCTGTCTCAATGCGGAACTGGTAAAACAGATCAACTGCCTGGGCCAGGCCACTCATGGCCTGCACATAGAGCCTGGGCAGTAGCTCGTAGCGCACCTTGACTTCCGAGATGGAGTTAAACACCCCGGCGCCGTATTGCACCCGCAGGCCGGGAGCGATATTGCCGCCAATGGTGACCTGGGTATCGTCGCCGCTGCCCTGAGTATCCAGCGTCACGTCAGACAGACCGATCTTTTCACCCAGAGATGAAACCACCCCGCCGATCTGACCAACCCCAAAGCCAACCAACATGGACTGCACTGCCGAGCTGTCGCCATCACTTTCCAATGGTCGCCCGCGCAACAGATAAGACCACTGGTCCTGCTGCGGCATGGTCGGGTCGGAATAGATGGAAAACTCCGGCCGCGACGGTGGACCACTGACCCGTATCCCCACGGTCACATTGTCGCCGGTAATGCTCTCGGGATTGCGAATGGCATTGACCGACAGATAAGGGCTGCTCAGCGGCCCGGAAAAGACGATATTGCCCTCCTCAATCATCAAGTCCTGGCCAAACTGGTGATAGCGCCCGTCAATCAACTGGATGGAACCGTTGGCCACCAGCGGCTTTTGCGGCAGCAGCGTCAGCAGCAACTGCCCGGCCAGCTTCGCCTTCAGACCGTAAGCATCAATGTTGATGTCATCACCCAGTACCACATCCACATCCATGGTGAACGGCGGCCCTTGCTGACTCAGCTGCTCCTTGCTACCGGGGGTAATCACCACCACATCGCTGGAAGGCGTCACGGCCTGTTTGGGCAGCTCCTTGATGGTCACCCGAGCTGAGGGAATGGTAATTGTCCCGCTCAGGGTCTGACTGGCGCCCAGACTCATCTGCAACCGGGGCGAGGCCTTCAACTGCAAAATACCGGGGATACTGACGGCCAGATTCTCACCATTGATGCCAATCACCCCGGTGGGTGGGAGCTGCTGCCAGTCCAGGTTGCCGGAGAGATCCATCACCCCTTCGCCAACATTCATACTGCCACTGATCTGGCCTTTATCACCGTCCATATCCAGCGCGGTCACCAGATTGCTGATGCTCACCATCTCTTGTCGGGCTACAACCTGACCTTCACTCAACTTTACCCGGCCAAACAGCAGCGGCTTGGTCAGCGTTCCACCCAGGCGCGTGTCGGCCGACAACGTGCCGGCAATGGTTTGCAGATCCGGGATAACAGGCTGCAAATAGTCCAGGCACAAATTGGCCAGCTGCGCCCGGCCGGTCAGCGTCTGCTCTTTGTCCATATCCTGGACAGCCAGATTTATGCGGGCAGAGCCAAGTTGTTCGGAGACATAATCGAACCGGGCGGTCAGGTCGTTGTCTTGCACCTTCACCACGCTGGCCAATTGCTGATAACGCAACGTCAGCGGCGTGTCACCACTGTGGCTGATGGTGCCCGGCGTGCTTCGAATGTGCAGATTGACCTCGGGCGGCCCATCACCCCAGCGCGCATCACCCTGAGCAGAAAGCACCGCCTGCCAATCCAGACCCTCGGGCAGAAACGGCTTCAGGCTGGCCAGCTGGAAATCGGACAACTGAAAACGAGTGCTGCCACCACGGGCAGAAACCTGCGAAGCATCGGCACACAGTGTTGCCTGCCCTGCTTGCCAGCACTGGTCGGACAAACTAACGTCACCCGCCGTATTGGCAGTGATCGCCAACGGTTTGGCCAGCAACCAGCGATCCAACGGAGTACCAATTGCAGCACTGGCCAGCTGCCCCTGCCATCGGCCCTTCTCCCCACCAAGCCAGGCTCCGTTAACCAGCAGCTTTACCGTCACCGGCTCACCTTCGGACTGCAAAGCAATCCGGTGCTGGCGTTCATTGCCACTGGCCGTTAGTAACAACTTGCGCACCTGCACATCGCCCTGATCGATGGCATCCGCCCGCACCTTGAGCGTGCCGGCAATCTGTTTCGCCTTGCTCAGCTCACCTTCAATGCTGATGCCCCTGGCATGAGCCTGCTGCATCGCAATGGTCGGGCTGGTCAACGAAAAAGAAACCTTCGGCTGTTGATAATCACCACTCAGGTGCAAACTCCCCTTAACGCTACCCTGTAGCTCAGGGACAATGGCCGAGAGCGCCGGGGCATCCACCTTAGCCTGCAAGGAGAGTTGCCGGGCAATCTGCCCGCTGATATCCATCCTGTTCTCACCCAGGCGCAGTTGCAGGTTTTGCACATCAACATTAACCGGCAGAGCTGCCTTTGGTTGTGCCCGGTTATCAATATCCAGACGACCGCTGGCACGCAGGTTATAACCACGCAGTGTGCCGGCGATATCCAGCTCAGGCACAGCCAGCAACCATTGGCTCCCTTGTAAAGAAAATCGGGTACTGACCCGACCATTAAGCTCTCCCGGTACATCGGGCAACCACAGTTGCGGCTGTACCTGCTTAAGATCCACCCGCCCCCGCCACTGAATGCCATCACGCCAGTTCAGTGACCCATTAAGCGCCAGGGAGGACTGTTTAGTCCGATCCGGACTGAGCAACAGTTGATCCACCACCATGTTGTCCAACGAGCCGGACGATTGCAGCTTCAGGCGGGTGGCTGGCTGGTCTGCCACCTTGACCAGGGTATCCAACGCCAACCGATAGTCATTAACGGTGCCTTTGACCGACAGTAACCCCTCACTGGCGGTGTACTGAGGTGCTGACAATGGCCAGCCCAACTGCGGCCATTGCAGTTGCAAATCCAGCGGTAGGTCGGGAGCAAAAGGGCCGACAGTGCCTTGCAGCGAGCCATTCACTGCGCCTTTGGAAGTCAGCTCCAGAGCGAGATTGGTCAGATCGCCCGAGGTGTGCAAAGTCACAGCCTGCCCCTTCAGGGGAGTCAGCTCTGCGATGCCAAAATCATCCAGCAAAGTAACGTCAGCACTCAGGTTCAGCGGGTAATGACCAGAGAGATCAAGATCGCCATCAAGCTGTACCGTGCCCCGAGCCTGTTCCGCTGCGGCTGTTAACTGGCTCACCTGAGTCCCCTGCCAATGAAAACCCAAGGTCAGGTGCTTGAGTTCCTCGCTAAGTTCGCCCTGCTGAAAACGGGCATTAGTCAGCGTTAACTGATCCAATTCAATGGGCAGCGGCAGACTGACCGTGGGTAACACGATGGCAGATAAGTCGACAGTGGCAGGAGGCGCAGAGGCTGGTGATTGATTGGCTGATGAACTGTCGTCTGTCGTTGCCAGCTTAACCGTCAGGTTATCCGCCAGCACCGTCGGGATACGCAAACGGTTATCCTGCAAGCGAACACTTGCCGACAAAGTCTCCAGGGCAACATCGGTGCCAGTCATAGCAAACTGGAAATCACCAATATCAATCCGCTGCACATCCACTATCAGCGGAATATCAAACTCAGCCAGTGCGCTGGACGATGATTCGGTCTGTTCTGGCAACGGATGAACGGTCAACCGCCCACCGTCCACCGCCAACCGCTCCACCAACAACTCCCGGGTGGAGAACAGCGTGGCCAGCAACTGGCCCGGCTGCCAGGCAAGAGTCACCTTGCGGGCGGTAAACGTCACCTGCTGGTCTTGCCAGCTCAGGTTTTCCAACTGCCAGCCATTTTGCAGTTCGCCGGCCACCAAATCCCCATCCAGCGCCGGCAACGCCTGCACCGCCTGACGCCACAACAAGGCATTACCGCTGTGGGTGAATAGCAACAGCGACAGACACACCAGCAGCACAACCGGCACGGCAAGCAACGTCAGGGCAACGGTTTTGACCAAAGAGCGCTTGCCACTCTTTTTTGCCTCAGTAGGACTCATTGATACAGCTCCATGTCACAGCCCCACGTCATATATCCGGCCCTATGGAAAAATGGACACGAACCGGCGAGCCAGGCTCACTGACGGCAAAGGCAAAATCCAGTTTTAACGGCCCCAGCGGCGTCACCCAGCGCAGGCCGGGGCCGGCACCGGTTTTCCAGCCCACGGTGTTGTTGCTGTAGTCATCGGTAACCGTGCCACTGTCGACAAACAGGGCGATCTGCCAGTTGGGGTAAAATTCGTAGGCGTACTCAATACTGGCCGCGGTGAGATAGCGACCACCCACCAGCTGGCCGCTGCTGTCCCGGGGAGAGATGCTGTCAAAATCGTAACCGCGCACCGTCTGGTCACCGCCGGTGAAAAAACGCACAGACGGCGGCACATTGGCAATATCATCCACCCACAATGCCCCCTGCTCCACCCGGCCGATAAAACGGTGGCGACCATAGAACGACGACAACCACTTGGCCCGCCCTGACAGACGCACAAAGTTGGCATTAGCCAGCAACGCCTTGGCCGACCCCTCCAGTTTGACGCTGTAGAAACTCCCGGATTTAGGATTGGTCGGACTGCCGGTGATCGTGCGCCGGTCGAATGCCATGCCGGGAATCAACAAGATGGTACTGTCGCTTTGCAAGCCCTGGGTGAAGTTTTCGGCATCCATCCGCACGAAAAAGTTCTGGTTCCAGTTATTCAGCCGTTTTTTCCACCGGTTGATTGAAGCCGAAATCAGATGGCTGTTGGTGTCCAGGTTGGAAACGCCTTGGTAGCCACCGTCCAGGCTGTAGTACTCCAGCAATGGATTGCCGTACGGTATCCGGTAGCGACCGGCCAGCTCAGTAATGGGGCGCGAAACCTTAATATCACTGCTGAAGGTGTGCCCTTTCGGGCCTAGCCAGTAGTTATCGATGCTCATGGACAGGCGCGGGCCTTCATCGGTGGAAAAGCCAATACCCGCCTCAATATCCCAATGAGTCTTGGGAATAACATCAACAAAAATGGGAACTTCATCGCCCTGCGCCCGGTCACGCAGAGGGCGAACATCAATAGAGCGAAAGTAACCGGTGGCAGAAAAGTCCACATTGAGCTGACTGACCTTCTCCGAGCGATAAGGCTCGCCCCGGGTGAAATTAATCATGGTGCCGAGCAACTTCTGGGTAGCGGCTGTCACCGAGTGGGCATAAATTACCGGGCCAAAGGCGAAACGCCGCCCGGAGTTCATGACCAGCACAATGTCCGCCGCATGTTGCTCCGGGTAGACTTTCACCTCATGGGTCGAGAACTGGGCATCAAAATAACCCCGGGTCAGGGTCAGGTCATTGAGCTGGGTTTTCAGCGCTTCATAATCGCCGTCATTCAGCACCGCCCCCACCTTTACCGGCGTTTGCCGGAGCAGTTGCTGAAAGGCCGGATCGTCCCTGGCACCGCCTTCGAGCGTGACATGCACCTGACGAATACGCACCGGCTCACCAGGGTTGACGTGGACGGTCAACAGCTGAGGTCGCTTCTTGTTGCGCTGCAGTTCGATGGCGGGCCGGTAATACCCCAGAGCCATCAGCGCCTTTTCCACCGCGATTCTGATGTCCTGCCGATACTGATCAAACTCCCCAACCTTGATGGTCGGCAGGCTCTCAAGATACAGCGTAACGTTCTCCTGCAAGCTGCTGCCAAGCCCGGTCACTTGGTAAGTAAATGACTTGGCAGCCAGGGCACTGACAGAAAACAGCATCAGCACAGCCGGTAACAGGCAGCGGCGAAATATCGGGATCAAGGATAAATTGGCGATCAAGGTAATGGTCTGAATATTGATTAATGAAATAATATGTGCAGCTAATAATTACTTTTAATAATAAATCGTTTAAACCCACCCTTTATAGAGGCACATTACTACTTCGGCAACGGACAATACCACCAGAGCAACTCACCACCACTTGCAACAAACCGCACAAATATCTAGAATTCCCGCTCTTTGTATGCTTCGGTCTTTGCACCTGGGCCTGCAAACACTGGCAACAGCGGGCGGATCGTCGATCCGGCAGCATTGCCAGTGTGGTAACCGGTGAGTGTCTGTATTCACCTTCTCCTTGCCTTACTGCCTGACCAATCTTACCGGGGAAACCCTCAAAGACAAGGAATGCAGAAGGCTATTTAACCCGTAAGGAGCAAATAATGCGTCATTACGAAATCGTTTTCCTGGTCCACCCTGACCAGAGCGAACAAGTACCTGCCATGGTTGAGCGTTATACTCGCACAATCACCGAAAATGGCGGCAAGGTACACCGTCTTGAAGACTGGGGCCGTCGTCAACTGGCTTACCCGATCAACAAGATCCACAAAGCTCACTACGTTCTGATGAACATTGAGTGCGGCAACGAAACCCTGGATGAGCTGACCGAGAACTTCCGCTACAACGACGCGGTCATTCGTAACATGGTCATTCGTCGCGACGAAGCCATCACCGAAGCGTCCATCATGCTGCAAGCTGAAGAGAAGCGTGACCGCCGTGACGACCGTCGCGATGAGCGCCGCGACGAGCGTGCCGCTGACGAAGCCGTTGAAGACGAAGCTGAAGAATCCGAAGAGTAATACCGGTTTTTCGGTACTTAACGATTCTTTACCATACCAGCATTAATCCCAGGAGGCGTTGCCATGGCACGTTTTTTCCGTCGCAGAAAGTTCTGCCGCTTTACCGCTGAAGGCGTGAAAGAGATCGATTACAAAGATCTGAACACCCTGAAAGCGTACATCTCTGAGACCGGCAAGATCGTTCCCAGCCGTATCACCGGTACCAAGGCTCGTTACCAGCGTCAGCTGGCAACAGCGATCAAGCGCGCTCGTTACGTGGCCCTGCTGCCATACACCGATCGTCACTGAGTTATTTACAGGGTATAGCTGATGCGTGCACTGGCGGAACTGGCAATGCGTGGCCCAAGACAGGCGATCGCCCTGGCCACCGTGTTTGCCTGTATTCCCATGCTGTTCTGGGTGAGCGCAGCCATCATCGCGCTGGTCGTCTTGCGACGCGGCAGCAGTGAAGGGCTGAAGATTTTCGCCTGGGCTGCCCTGCCCGGCATTGCCTGGGCAGGCATGGGACAGTTCTCCACCATCATCGGTCTGACAACCACCGTGGCCCTGGCCCTGGTGTTGCGACAAACGGTTTCCTGGCAAAAAACACTACTGGCGCTGTTACCCGCCGGGGCAATCATTGCCCTGACGCTGGCACAGCTGGCTCCACAACAGATCGCTCTGGTCGGCGAGCTGGTCACCACCTTTGTGCGTGACTACCTGTCGCAGGCCGGGCAGAATCCGGACAACTTAGTAGAGGCCATTAAACCGCTGGTGCAGTACGGAGTCATTGGTGTAGTGACCTGGTTCAACCTGATCAGCTGCATCCTCGGGCTGGTGCTGGCCAGAGCCTGGCAGGCACAACTGTATAACCCGGGCGGATTTCGTGACGAGTTTCACCGCATCCGCCTGCCGGTTGTCATCGCCATGGGGCTGCTGACCTTCACCGTACTCGGTGCCACCTTTGTGCCATTTCTGCTGGTGCTGGTGCCTGCGGCCACGCTGCCACTGTTGGTGGCTGGCCTGTCCATGGTCCACGCTCTGGCCCGGATACGCAAACTGAGCAGCTTCTGGCTGACAGGGTTGTATATTCTGTTGATACTGGTCACGCAACTGGCTTACCCGGTCATTGTTTTAACTGCATGCCTGGACAGCGTGTTTGATTTTCGCACCCGTGCGTCAAACCGCCTGCACCAGGGATGACAGGTACTCGATAGAGGCTTAACGAAATGGAAGTGATCCTGCTCGAAAAAATTGCCAAGCTTGGCAAGCTGGGCGACAAGGTCACCGTTAAAAACGGTTATGGCCGTAACTTTCTGATTCCTTTTGGCAAGGCACTGCCTGCCACTGAAGCGAATCTGGCAACCTTCGAAGCGCGTCGCGCTGAGTTGGAAAGCGCTGCCAACGAACTGCTGAGCAACGCCCACAAGCGTGCCGGCGAAATGGCGGAAATCGAACTGACCCTGACCGCCAAAGCCGGCGACGAAGGCAAACTGTTCGGTTCCATCGGTGCCCGTGATCTGGCTGAAGCCATCACCTCTGCCGGCGTTGCTGTCGTCAAGAGCGAAATCCGTCTGCCAGAAGGCCCGATCCGTGCCGTTGGTGAGTACGACATCGGCATCCAGCTGCACTCCGATGTAGCTGCCAGCATCAAGGTGTTCATCGAAGCGGAGTAATCTGCCCGATATACTGTTGATGGTGGAAACCCGGAACTCGTTTGAGTTACCGGGTTTTTTTGTGTCTTTTGCCGGGCTGCCCAGAGAGTGTTATGGCATGGGTGTTTCAGCAAAGCCGCAGCCTGCTGCTGCGCTCAGGAATTTTTTCGTTCATCCTGAGCTTGCCGGAAGACGCACACGGAGCATTAGGAGAGGCAGAATGGTACAAAATTCCAACCAGCCGTCATCCCCGCGAAGGCGGGGAGCCATGACTCGCAGAGCACTCCTGCCTTAGAGGTTGTCACTAAAGGTCGAATCACCCCACTGGCCGTTATTCTTCCGAAGGGGGGTCTTGGCACATCCTGCAACACCTGCTGCGCCTCGGCACCTTCTGAGAAGGCAACGGGTATCAGCACAGGCTCACGCTTGCTGCCTTGGCCCTGCCACTGGATAACCCGCAGGCACTCGGGTTTGACTGAGGAGATCACCTGGGCACTGTGGGTGGAGACGATAAACTGCACATTGGGGAAGGTGCGCTGCAAATCGAGAAGGATGGTTTGCTGCCAGCCGGGGTGCAGGTGCAGATCGACCTCATCAATCATCACCACACCTTCAGTTTCCAGCGGGTTCGACATGTTTGGGTTGGCTTCGGCCATACGAGCGGCAATATCCATTACCATTGCCAGCGTCGTACGGTATCCGTCGCTTAACTGTTCGATACGCAATGGTTGGCTTATACCTTCGTGCTGCCAGTCCACCTGAATACCGGCGGGTTCAGCTCCTTTTGGATTGCTGAATTCGGGCAGTAAGCGGCTGATCGCAGCCCGGATCGCTTTTAGCTCCGGCAGTTCGGCATCAAAAGAACGTTCCTCCTTTTGGAGCTTGGCTTCCCGGTCTTCGAGCACGTAAAAGTACTGCACAAACCGGCGAAAATCGGTCTTGCTGTTCAGGCCACCCTCGAAGCTGTCCAGCCGCCCGAACTCTGTACCAAAGCCACGTTTGCGCTGGGGCACATCGAATACACCCCGACCCGTTCCATAATAGATAAACACCGGCAGCTCAAAAGGCTGGTCGTCATTCCAGGCATCGACAAAACCATCCACATAATCCCGCAAACCTTTCTCACCGATAGCGGGTGGAATCTGCTCCAGCGTCTTTTTGCTTTTGTCACGCTTCTCGGTGCGATCCCAAACGACACCACTCGTGCTCTCGCAGTGGATGCGCATATACGGCGGTTTGCGGTTATCCGGGTAAACCTGAAAATCGGTCTCTTTCGGGTTACCGCCCTTAACCTTGGGCAAGCGAGTCAGAAACAGATTGAGCGCCAGTTGCAAACCATCCAGCACCGTGGTCTTCCCGGCACCATTACGAGCGACCAGCACGGTGAGTTGCGGGTCAAAGCTGATCTCAAAGTCGTCAAAACACCGAAAATGGGTTAACCGGAGTTTATCTATTTTCATAGTGGGTTAGGTTCCTGCGGTGGCCTTTTTCTTGCGCGATGTGCTTTTCTTGGGAGCCTGTGCCGCCCGCTCAGCCTTGATCTTTTCTAACAACGCCTCGGCAGAGTTTTCGCCACTGATCAGTTCAGGGTTTTCGGCACGCCATTGGGCGGTAAGTTCCCCCCGGAAGGCTTTGGCGAGGATGGATTGGGTCAGGCTATTCACCCGTGCTAGTGCGGCTTCGGTTTGTTTTTCGATGGTGTCGGCGTGGGCGAAGAGTTGTTCTACTCGGCGGACGATTTCGGTTTGTTCTTCAAGACTTGGAAGTTTTATTGGAGCTTGGGATACAACCGTTTGATTGATTTTTGGCATATTACCGGCTGTACCGGTAGCATTATCTCTGAAATATTTGCGAACGCTGGTTGATAACAAGCAATAGTGAAGAAATTCACCAATTACTTTGTTATTAGGTATGCATTTCATCATCAAGTCTGGATACACATACACATTATCCCGCCCACGATAAATTGCGCTAACACCTACATACTCATGGGTATTTGCTCGTTGAATCAGGATGTCGCCATTTTTTACCCAAAGATATGAATCTTCCTCTATATCAAGCTCAATATATTTGAACTTTTCTTCGACAAAATATCCTTTTGTCGTAGCTGAGAGTGTTAAGTTTTTATAGGGGGTTTCATAATTAACCCCTTTGGGGGAATACCCATTACGAGGTTTGGCTTCCAGTGCATCAATCAAAGTCACAGATTGCCATTCAGCAGAGCTATTCCCCCGCCACTCCTCCGTCAACTTCCCACTCACAGCCGCAGCCAGTACCGATTGCCGGAAGCGTTTGAGAATTTCACCGGTGCGTTCAAGGCGAGCTTTGGTGCTTTCTACCTGCGCCAGCAGAGTATCAAGTTTTTGGGCGATGATTTTTTGTTCGGTGAAGGGGGCCAAAACGAAAGGGAGTATTTTAGCTTTTGTCCCAGATAGCTCTTTAAATGTTGTACCCGACCCAAGACTCTCTGCGATATTTTTTATGCTTCGCAAGTAGTAGTAGGCAAAATCGGGAAACACTTCTTGAGTGAAAATAAAGTTTTTAAAACCTTGATTAGTGCATATTTCATTGTCGGCAACTGCAACATAACCGATCGGTGCTCGACTACTAAACAATAATGACCCCTTTGGCATTAGCCTGGCGGAACAAGAACCGTACCCAGCCTCAGTGAGATCACGAGCGCCATAAGCAATTGACTTTTCAGCGTAGCCGCTCAGGTCTGCTGGTGTGAGCCAAGCAATCTTACTGCCCGCCTTCGCAAAGTTGTTAGGGTTGCCGGATTTGGGTGTGCCACCCGCAACCACATCGGCAATATTACCAATTTCGGTTTGAGTCCAGCTCTTTGGAAGCTTTACATTTCCCATCACTCAGCCCCCAAAACTTCCGCCAACAACTCTTTCTGCCCTTCTGCCACTTCGCCTTCCCCAAGCTCCCTCAGCAAACTATCCAGCTCACCCAGCGCCTGCACCAGCTCACTCATCGCTTCCCCAGCCAACACGCCCGGCTCTGGCAGATTGGCAGCATCAATGCTGTCTGCATCTTTCAACCAGCTAATATCGAGCGAATCGGATTTATGGTCGGCAATCCACTGGCGGGAGAAACAACGCCAGCGGCTGTGGGCCAGTTTATTGTCCACGCCTTCGTTCTCTTCGCCTTCGACGACGGCGGCTACCTCCTGCGCATTAAAACTGTATTCGCCCTCGGTACGTGGGCTGGTGCCAGCAGGGTTCTCGCCGTAGACCTTTTCGAATGGCGTCAGATGAGATTCATTAAACGGTGTACGCTTGCCAAAGCTGGGCATATTGGTACGCAGATCGTAGACCCAAACGTTCTCAGTGCAGTTTTCTTTTTGATTGATGTTGGTTGCGCTGCCCTTGGTGAAAAACAGGACGTTGGTCTTCACACCCTGGGCATAAAAAATACCGGTCGGCAGACGCAGGATAGTGTGCAGGTTGCACTTGTTCATCAGGTCTTTGCGAATCTCGGTGCCAACACCAGCCTCAAACAGCACGTTATCCGGTAAGACTACCGCCGCACGGCCACCAGGCTTCAAGTTACGGTAGATATGCTGCAAAAAGGCGAGCTGCTTGTTGCTGGTGGCGTAGGTGAGGTCGGTACGGGTGATGGACGCCTCACCGCCTTTACTGGTGCCAAATGGCGGATTGGCGAGGATAATATCGGCGGCTTGCAGATCGGCACCCACAGCACCAAGGGCATTACCAAGATGGACGACGCCTTCATCGTCACCTTCCATGCCATGTAGAAGACAGTTCATCAGTGCCAGACGGCGGGTGGAAGGCACCAGCTCGATGCCGACAAAAGCGTCGTTTTTCTGGAATCGTTGTTCGGCGGCATCGAGATCGAACAGATCATCAGTCTGCTCCTTAATATAACGGTCAGCAGCAATCAAGAAGCCTGCTGTTCCCGCTGCCGGGTCTTGAATCACCTCACCGGGCTGAGGCTTGATACAGCGCACCATCGCATCGATCAGCGGACGCGGCGTAAAGTATTGGCCAGCACCGGATTTGGTTTCGTTGGCGTTTTTCTGCAACAAGCCTTCGTACAGATTACCAAGACCATCTTTCTGGGCATCGAACCAGTCGATCTGATCCAGAGATTTAATAAGCTGCTCAAGGTGGCGAGGCTCACGCAGACGGGTCTGGGCATCGGCATAGATGGCGGTAATCAGCGGATCACTATGAACATACTCTTCTTTGGTTTTGCTGGGGTCGCTGGCATCAACCACCGTGCGCTTACCGGTGGAAAGCGTGAGAAGCATCTGACGGTAGTCGTTCATCAGATTGATACCGGATTTGCCTTTCAGATCACCCCAGCGACACCCTTCGGGCAACGGATGCCGTTCAAGCGTTCCGGCCTCGGTGTTTTCATGGACCATCTTGATAAATAGCAACAACACCAGCTCGGTGACGTAATCCGAGTAGTTGATGCCGTCATCCCGCAGCACATCACAGAGGTTCCAGAGTTTCTGGACGATGTTATCGCTGGTCATGCTTTGATTCTCTTGTAAAACTAAAATAATGGATCAGCTTATTGCCTGGACAATGCGGAGCTTGAGAGTTTCCGGGTAATCATCATCGTTGATTAGCGAGGTGATAATATCGCCCAGCAGATCCTTGTCGATGCGACCTTCTGCCAGCCAGACGGCGATATTCTCCATCCGGTGTACAAATTTATACACGGCAAAATCGAGGCCGTTAAGCTCCAGAAAATAGGCTCCAAGGGCAATGCTTGACCGTTTATTGCCATCAGTAAAGGCGTGAAATTTGTTGATAGCAAAGACCAAATGGGTCAGTTTGGCTTCAAACGTTGGATAGTAAAGATCGTTCTGGATGTGTTCCAACGTGCTTTCCAAAACGCCAATATCTTTTATCCCGGCCCGGCCACCGGAGTGCTCAATAATCCAGTCATGTTCTCTCACTGCGTGGACGACATCGAAGTAGAACAGTGGCAGGCGTTCATCGTAGGTATCACCCATGCTAGCGATCCTTCAGCCGCTTGAATACCGCCAAAGTGCTTGGGTCAGAAAGCCGTTCTTCCAGTGCTTTGCTGGTTTCTCCCATAAAACGCTCAAAGTCGGCTGTGGGAACAGCCTGAATATAAGCCTGTAGCTTTTCATGCAAGGCATCGCGGAAACAGAGGTCCCGGCTGGCCATGCGGGTTCTGGCCTGTTCGATCATCGGCTGAAGATAAGGGTTCTGTTCAGCTCCGGTAATGATCTCATCCAGCTCTTTTGGCTTGAGCTTGCGCCCCAGCTCTTCACTGCGGGTTTTCATTTCATGGGCAATACCATTCTCAAAACTGGCTATGGCCTGGAGCACCTCGGCGTACATGGTATCTCTGAGGTTCTCTTTGTTGACCAGTTTGAGAACCCTGCGGTACTCGTTAGCATTCTCATGGAAAACGGCCTGATAGATTTTATTGGTATACAAGCTGTATTTGAAATTACCCATATCCAGGTAGTCCCGCAGGGCGTTGGTGAAAACCTTGCGGTAGCTGAACTCTTGAAAGGCTGCGGGCAGGTAGCCCTCATCGCGCTGGTTGATAAACCGGGTATGGCCGCCGGAGCGTTCAGCCATGACATCGATAACAATATCGAGAATCCGGCTGCGGATGGCTTTGGCCTTTTCGCTCTCTGTTAACAGCATGGCCAGATTTAGAAAAGCCCGGAAAGAGAACACTCCCAATATACTGGTTTTGGTACCGACATCAATGTCGGTACCATGGGATTCTCTCAATAATTTCAATGCGTTACCACGAAGAACTCGATAGCCATTCGCTGCTAATTCTTCACCATGACTGCTCAGATATCGTTCAATAGTGCGTACATCAATATCAAGTAACTGAACCACAAGAGCCTTCGTAAACCAAATATCTCCGTCCCAATTTATGCCACCCAAAGCCAAATGTTCTTCAAGCTCGGCCAGTGCATAAGGATTATTCAACACATTTTGTCGGTCAATCGTGGAGTTGGTCAGATCATTGGCCATAGGGGTTTCCGGGCAATTGAGGGGTTTGTAACCATTGTCAAACGGATCAGTGTAGGCGGCAAGATCAGCCATTGGCCGCCTGCGTTGGCTCCCACAAGCTCTCACCCAGCAGAGTCAGCACATTATCGAGCTGGTCGTCCAACACTTTGTCGAATTGCTTCGCGCCACCTTGTTGGGCGAAACGCTCGTTGACAAACTGCTGATCCACCACCACTTCAAACACCAGTTGCTTGGCCAGCCGCTCCAGCCATCTGCGTTGGTTCGGGTTCCACTTGTGGCTGGTGTAAATGCGATCCATAGCCAGAGCGACACGCTGTTCAAATGGTACAAGTGCCTCACCAAGCGCCGCACGACGGATATGGCCGATAATGCTGGCGGCAATATCCCGGTTACTCTGCTCACGCTCGGCGGCCTGCAAATGAGCCTCATTGAAACCAGCGCCATCGAGTAGCAGTTTAACCTCCTTGAGCTGTTCACGGGTGAGGTCTTTAGGGTGGTTGACCACCACGCTGAGGGCAGCGGACTGGTTGAGCTGGTTCTTGATAAAGTCGTTAAAACTATCGAGATAATCTTGCGGGCGCTGGCGGGTGCCGTAACTTTGCACACGCTCTCTGACTTCATCTTGATGTTCCGAGATGATCGGGCGGTAATCGCTTCCGGCCAGCGCCTTTACTTCGTTGAGCTGGTTGATTAACCCGGCGTGGGTTTGCAGAAAACCGGCGGCCTGTTTCGGGCCGAGTTGATGCAGGTGCGCATGGAGGTTTTTCGGCTCTACGCCCCACAGTTCCGTCAACTGCTGTAGCCGCTCCCTGAGTGCCTTATTGTTCTCAGCCTTATGGTCGGCCTTGCGCAGCACACGCATCAGTTTTTGGCTTAACTGGCTGAGGTTGGAGTCGGCCTGGGTTTCCTGTTCAGTATCACCCTGCACCGCAAGAGCTTGCTCCAGTTTGGCCGGGTCGGTCATCTCCTCAACCAGTTGCTCGATGGTGATATTGGGGTTCTTCACCAGCGGTTTCATGGTGTTGGCATTCTGTGCGTTGAATGCAGCAAAGATGTCCACCGCATCGTAAATACGGAACACGGTTTTACCGATTTTGTCGCAGCGGCGAGTGGCACGGCCAATCATCTGCTCAAAGAGAATGCGGGACTTCACCTGGCGCATAAACACCAGATTGCAAATCTCCGGCACGTCGATACCGGTGGTGAGCAGATCGACTGTGATGGCAATATTGGGGAACTGCTCATTCTTGAAGCGTTTAATCAGGTCGGCTTGCTTGGGGCTTTGGCCGGTGATTTTTTCTACGGCGGCGGCATTATAACTGGCTCCCAGAGACAGACTAAAAGCGTCGTCCAACAGCCGCTTCATCATATCGGCGTGATTGTCGGTGGCGCAGAAGATCATGGTCTTTTCATCGCCCAGCGGGTCTAGCTCTTTCACCAGTTCGGCACAGATCACTTTGTTAAAGTTCTCGCTGATAACCCGCCGGTTAAAAGCGTCGATCTCGAAATCCAACTCATCGTTCAACGCTTCCAGCTCCACTTCACCGGTTTGAGTATTGACGACGGCAACGCTTTCACCTTTGTCAAAATGGATACCAGCCATAGCCAGTTCGGTGATGTAGCGAATGGGTGGCTCGTAGTCGATCAGCCAGTCATCAGCAACCGCTTCCCGGTAAGAATAAGTGAACACGGGCGGCCCAAAAATATCGCTGGTGTGTTTGGCAGGCGTGGCCGTCAGGCCAATCTTCACCGCATCAAAGTAGTCCAGTACACGACGGTAACTGGATAGATACTGGGCAGCGCTGCGAGTGGCCAGCTCACCTTCGGTCATCTGCTGGTCGAGGGTATAACCCCGGTGCGCTTCATCGACAATGATACAGTCGTATTGGTCGATAGGCGGCGGATTATCGGCCACAAAAAGACGGTGTACCATCGCTTGCACCGTGGCAATCTGCACACGGGTTTCATGCTCTATCGCAATATCACCCAGCTCAACGACGTTATAGATTTGGGTGAGGGACTGGTTCTGTTCCAGCTTGGCTTCCATAAAAGTGTCGTGCGCCTGTCCGCCGAGCGAGGTGCGATCGACCAGAAACAGAATGCGCTTAAACCGTTCCGCCTTCAGGAAACGGTAGATCAGGCCAAGCACGGTACGGGTTTTGCCAGTGCCGGTGGCCATTGCCAATAGCACTTGCCGGATGTCGTACGCCAAGGCACTTTCAACGGCCTGAATCGCTTTTTGCTGGTAGTCCCGCAGCTTGAGGTAGTCGTAGCTTTCGCTTTTCAGGGCTTGCTCGGCTTTCTGTCGATCACGCGCCAGCAGATTGAGTAAACCCTCTGGTGTGTAGAAAGACGTCAATGCTCTTTTGGTATTGCTCGGCAGCCGTACATCACGGAACCAAGTGCCGGACTTCTCCCTGAGCTGCTGCATAAACGGGCGGCCATTGCAGGAATAGACAAACGGCACCATGTAATGTCTGCCGGTGCCATCGGCCCATGGGTCTTTATTGCCTGCCAAAAGCCACGGTGCTTTTAATGACTCCTCGATCTGAAAACCTCGGCTATAGGCTTCGGCTTGAGGAATCATACCAGCGACGTCGGTATTCTCCCGCTTGGCCTCAACAACAGCCAATGGCGTCAGGCCACAGAACAGCACGTAATCGGCTCGGCCCTTCTTATTGCCTTCAAGGCTGGTTGGCCACTCGGCGATGGCTTTATTCTTGCCATGCTCCGGGCGCGCACCTTTTTGATAAGTGAGTTCCTGGGTATCCGCTTCCCAACCCGCTTCGATCAGCATGTTATCAATCAGAATGCGGGTCAGTTCTTCATTAAGCGTGATTTTTTCGCTGGCGGCGTGGGTTTGTTTGGCAAAGCTGGCAATGGTGTTGGTGCGTTCCTGCCTGGTTGCTGCGTTGAGTTGCGCATAGACTTCGGCCAGTTTCGCCTCATGAGACTTTCGCTGTTTTTCCAACTCCTGTTCTTGCTGTTTGACCTGTGCCTGAAGCTGGCGAGCTTCCTTGTCCATCTCCAGGGCAAGGGCTTCATAATCGGCCTTTTCCTGTTGCTCCAATGCTTGGAGTTGTTGGCTGGTGCTCAGTTCAACATTAGCGGCCTTGAGGCTGGCTTTGAGTATTTCGATCTCTTCCTGTAGCTCCCGCAGGTGCTGACTGGGATCGGGCGGTGGCAAGAACGGGCCTGGCTTGAAACGGGTGTTTTTGCTCAGGGATCGGTGAAACCAGATCGCCAATTCGCGGGCCACGATCAATCCGTTGATGGCTTCTTTATGACTGGTTTGAAACTGGTGAGTTGCCTTGTTGCCCTCTTTGCGCAGGATATGAAACATCTCCCGCACTTTGGCATCAAGGTTGAGTTCGCGATTCAGCCGATAAAGCAGATCATTCTGGCTAAGCGGCTCCTCAGATTCCAGACCACATAGAGCCGCAAGGTGCTGAGCCAGAGCTTCACCTAACTGACGCAGTTTGATCAGTGTCGTGTTTGGGTCAGAAGAAAATGCACGCGCCGCAGCACTGGCAATCTCCAGAAACAGCGGATCATGCTCTCCCAAAAAGCTGAAATTTGATGCTGGTGTTGATGCACTGGTCGCCATGGTACAAATCTCCATCCCTGCTCGAACTGAGCTGTCAACGGCATGGAACTGTACGATCGTGTTGCATTTTGATAAACAGGTGTCGGAAAAATTTGCGAACGCCACCGGTGCTTTTTTTAAAATAGCGTTCCCCACAACTCATCACCCACAACTCATCACTCACAACTCACAACTCACAACTCACAACTCACAACTCA
>Ga0126343_10000045_pt1 | contig 31795 bp, 13 predicted proteins | sample Cyp2metagenome_FD_92531 | JGI IMG/M metagenome (GOLD analysis project Ga0126343, IMG submission 92531) | Coral microbial communities from Lord Howe Island, Old Settlement Bay, Australia - Cyphastrea 2 metagenome | ecosystem: Host-associated > Invertebrates > Cnidaria > Coral ...
GAGCTTAGTTTGAGGGAAATCTCTTGCGTTTTGTACGCGCACGCGCTTATGTGCGCGCGCTAATGACGCGAAAATCGTGCGCAGTAGGGATGCGCAATGCAATACCAGGGAATCACCTTAAAAGCTAAAATTAAGGATGTTTTAGCAGGTCATACTGTTGCTATGGTAACATATAGTGCGAAGAAAATGATAATATGTTGAACGATGATTGGGCAGTATTGTGGTACCATGATTGTGGCATAACGAGTGGCAATAATGACACATAATTATGAAATCTACGTCTTGGGAAGTGGCGGAAACTGCTTTGAGGCACCTTAAAAGTAAGGAAGACGGAATCACAAAAGTACGTAAAAGGTGTAGCTGCTAAAGCGTTTACAGAAAAGGGTCATCTGAAGGCATGTTATCAGTCAGACTGGGACAAGATTTAATTGTAACAGAATGACACTGATTACCGTGTTTTACAACTCTGTATGTTGTTTCCTTTCTTCGGTTGCAGGTAATGTAATAAAAAACGAAAACTAATGTCATTCAACAAAACGCGACTTAACCAACAGGAAAAACCAGTCTTTAACAATCATAACAAATAGTTCCTGCAGAATCGTGGAAAAAATTAAAAAAACGCTAAAATTCTCACCCCCACTCCCCCGGCCTAAAATGTTCTTTAATTGTTTCGCCTTACAATCATGTTAATGTCTGTACCTCGGGACATAATGGCCAAAATGACTAAAGAGGCAGGAAAAATATCTCCGCCGGACCGTCGCTGATCACCTCCCCCATTCCAATCACCCGCTTTAACTGACTTTCAAGGATCCTCACATAACATAAAGAATTATGATACTTCTCAGTCTTTTTACGTTACGTCCAGTATGGCCAACATTGCATGCCATGGAGAAGCGTATTTATCAGTCCAATCTTGTCTTCTGCTCCATTCAATCTTTGGAATACCAATATAACTGCAGCCGTCATTAGTGCATTTATCACTTCCCAGCTGGAGCACTACGCTTTGTCTCGCCTAGGCCTATTGCTAGCGGTCTTTTCGCAGCCCTTAAAACACCAAGGCTGATTACTATGTAGAAAGCCGTACGGGACAACAGCATGATAGTCTGATCAGATCTTTTAACAGATCCTACAGTGTTACCAGCAGCATTTTCATTGGGGTCACTTGCCTCACTGCTCACTGTACTGTAAAAAAACGACGCTTACCGTAATTTCTTCTGCATGGAATGTAAAAATTTTCATTGGTGGAAGAGCATGGTGTTAAGAATTTCCTTAAAGAAATATGGGGAGGGAAAAACCGGTGAATTTTACCGATTAACATAACCGTTGGGAAAGATCTCTCTGGCATTATTGCTTAAACCGGGAGTTCAATCTACGAACTTGAGAATTTTAAGCTTAAATGTTCAAGATGGAAAACGTTTAAGACTAGTAAGCGTTATACTCGGCATCTCTCTTTGTAAAGCACGCGGAGTTTAACCTAAACTTGCATGTACTATCAAAACACTAATTGTTGTTAAAGACACAGGCAAAAAGGCTTAAAATGTAATGTCTCACGATATCATGCCGGAAAAGAAAAAAAAGATAGCTATTTTTTTATCAAAGAAGCCGGCATGCCCCGTCACGAATCTCCTTCGCAGAACTCTCTGCACACGTCAACACTTTTAATATATTGGGTTTAAAAAGATCCTGAAAATGTCGTCTAAGTTTAAGTCTGTTGCCTGACAACGTTCTAACATACGCTCAGTTTTGACTTTAATATCGGCTCGCTCTCAAAGTCTGACGTATGTACAATACAACAGCTCAAGTTGTCTGACGTGGGTTTTTTGAAAGGCTGGGATCCCGACAAATGTAAAATTCCGAAAACTAGTCAAGGCGTGAAAACTATTTGCGCGCACTGACTTTTCAACAGATCATAAAGAGAACATCTTGTTACATTCTACCAAACACAAGTTAAAGCTCGTCTACGATTGATGAAAAGTTGTCAACAAAGGATTTTCCAGTTGTTTATTTTTCCTAATACGTTTAGGGCTGTATCAGCTTCCTTTAACTTCCTTTGTTGAACGACGTTTGCCTCAGTCTACCTGCAGGTTGTTTTGCTGTCGAAAATTCAAACCGCTTTTATACGAAAACCTTTTCCATCATTATCACGCAGTACCAAGGTGAAAATATTGGTCTGATCACATGAGCTTCACATTTTCTGTTTAGGTGGAGCCATATATAGAAAGAGGAAGCAAAGTAAAAGCCTTATCCCTGCTATTTCAGTGATATTAGGTTGCAAAGTGTTAATCCCTATTCAAAACAGGAAGTCCTAAGCGCTTGTTAAGCGCGCTGAACTCGCACTCGCTACTGACTCGCGAGGCGAGGCGAGGGTGCGCGCGTGTACGCAAATTTTCGATTTAATACTACACTACTTGTTTCCAGTTACAAGACAATTCCCTTAAGCGATCACCTTGTAAGTTCTTACAACCTACCCAATTGACTTTGTATCCGGCTATAGTGGGAGAATATTTAGCTGGGATCTCACTATTCGACTTTTGACATGTTGAGCATTTCCCACAATCTCTGGAAACCTTTATTGAGCTAATTAAGAACACCAGATATTTCAACTCAAGATGTTTTGATAAACAGTCTTAAATTTAACAGTCTTTAACTGAAAAAGAACAGGTGAACATAAAGAAGAATATCAAGATCACGTACTTGCATAGTTCTTAAACACGATTAGCATACAGTTATGCTTACGTAAGTGAATACAACAATGCTATCATTGTGCATGAAAGATGTAACTTTATAACAGGCCACGTGCGATATAACAAGATCTAGCAGTATTCTGACTTAGCTGGGAGGCTTTCGAGATAAACGTGATCAGTTTTCTTTGAATCCAGATTTGTTTTCGAACTGAGGGTAAGAGAAATTTAGGCTGAAACTCGAAAGTCTCGAAGCCATGTTAGAATATTGATATATCGAACGTGACCTGTTATGTAATGTTCTTCAGTTGCTAAAAGTCAAAAGTTACCACGACGAGGTGATCAAAATCTAAATTTATTTTTAACTTATTATATAATGTAACTTTTCTGTCTGTAGAAAACTCGCGGACAGACGGTACGTTTATAGATATGTAAAGTAAACTTGTTATTAGCAGATTGCACTGAATAATCAATAAACGTTTATCATTTTGTGTAAGAATGGATACCATTGGAAACCTTAGAGAAAATTTCCTAGATACCTTTTGGATCTCCTACCAGAGAGAATGGTTGTAAGAAATGCCGGGAACAAAGAAATTATTATCTGTTTCACTCGTTTTTTTTTTATAAGAATAGTGTTTTTTTTTCGGCCGAGGCTGAATATTTTAATTTATTTTCTGCAAATTTTAGACTTAACATATTTTTGTGAATATTCTTAGATTATAACGTATAACAGTTCTGTTTTTGAATGCATTCTGTGTATGTATGTTATTAAAATTTTGGAATCCGCCTGCAGGCATTTAAGCTTGATATCATATGACACATGCAGCTAGAGCTGTATTTGATGTTTTTGGCTTGTCTTGCCGCTAATAAAGAAAAGAATAATTTTAACGCCTTAGCTAAAAATTTGTATTATTTTCAAAATCTAGGCCACGGTTTTATGCTTAAAATTCCGCAAATTTCGGCCTTGAAATTCTTACAAAACATATTCAAGTAAAATAGAGAGTGATGGAATCACTATTTGTGACCGCGGTAATCGGGCACTGATGTTCGGACTTTTAACTTCTTTGAGCAAAAATAACGCTTTACCAGAACGTTATCACGGATAAGTGAAACTGACGAAGTTAACCCCGAAGAGAACACACTAATACGAAGGTTATTTGCCACCCCCTGAGCCCGTGTAAGTTTGCTCCCGTTTGTAAACTTGGAAAGTTTTACCTTGGAACTAATGTCGAGTGTGAAAAGAAAGGACTCTATTGTTTTCTTTGCTCATTTAAAAGCTTTTGTCTTCAGCGTAAACGATGACAGATCACTAGTCCTTGGGGAGCCCTGCGCATCTATCTAGCCTCAAATTACACATCATGATCAACGACACCGTCTGTCACCCAGTGTTTCCAGACAAGACTCGGTCATCTCTTGATGTCTAAAACTTCAGTGTGTATTTAAATAAATTATGTCTCTGCTGTTTGTTTTGGTGATTGAAACTGTTTATCCTTTCAAATGCTTGGTATAAATTTCAGTTGTGTTTGCCCAGCCATTGATGTGGTGTATTGATTTCTTTGTGTTTGTGATTGTCATTTCCGTTAGATTAACTCGAATCTGCAGTCACGGGACAAAACCCGAGACGATCATGTTACACCAGGGAGCAAAAGAACCTTTGCCTCGTGCTGACGTCGCTTTCTAGTGATCATATCAAGCGTGGAGAACACGCCGGCGGATCTCTTCACCAAGTAGACGCGAACTAAAGGCAGCTCTTACAGGTACGATAGAACAGTGTTAAGTGTTTACGAAGCTGTTTATGTTAGGTTAACATGTAGTTACAAGAGTGGATCGAGCGTGTTCTTGGATCGCGAAACGTGATTGATCTCAGCTAAAATTAGAATACCCTTGACTGCAAGCAGTGCCCTTAGGTCAGTGTGAACAACTAGCAGAAACATTACTTCAACCTCAGCTTAACTAGAAAACCACAGACTTCTACAATGAAGTGTTTAAGCGAGAGGAAATGGCCTCATCTTCTTAGACCACGCTTCCCCGTAGTGTCACTGTAAGGTTTCGACGCGGATATTACGGGAGCCATTTTGCGCGTGTCCGCTCATCAGCGAATTCAATTCGGATGCCCTAATTGAGGTACAACCTCTTTAATCTTTGATTACATACACTTTTATATGAACTGTTTGATGTTTTCATTGGTGTAGTGGGTCTTGTTCAAAGGGTTTGCCCTTTACGTGCCGCTTCTTTTCGTAATGTTTCGGGTCGGAGATGATATCGCTCCCGCCCGTTTGCCCAAACGTCGACCTAATGCATTTCAGACATGATGCACGTAGTTTTCGGTGCGTCTGTAGAAAGTCGACGCCGTGACCTCCGCATATGCAAGCCGTTCGTCTCTGAACGCTTTAAAATTGCGTCTGGTGTTGTGTTTATCAAATTTTACACCAAAGAGCTACGCAAAGCCGGTATAAGACCAGACAAAGAAGATATTTTCAGACAATTGTGAAGTATGCTGCAATATGGGTTGCTCTTAGGTCACCCGTGTTTGAATTTCATACGGGAGAAGTTGATAAGCTTGTGAAGTTGTTTCAAAACGAATCCACGTGGAAGGCTTTTTGCGGTTGAGGTTTATTTTTGAAAATAAGTTCAACTTAACGCTTTGCGTTTCCTTCTCTGGGCGTCGGAGTCGAGAACTTGAACCTCTAACAAGATCACATTGCACATTCCTGATCAATCACCGATTTCATCGGCAATCTGATTACACCACGTGCGAGGTATCTCAAACATGATCTCGCTGGTTAATATTTGATTTCTGTTAGTTCTTACGCAGAGGCGAATAACAGAGAACAGGTTTATCACACAGTGGTCTTTCATCCTTTTGAATGGGGATGGCTATCCATACGTTTTAAAGTTACAGATATTTGCTTTTGCTATGATGGGGGTTAGTTTTTGACCATAGATTAATATTTAATTATCTAATTAAACAGTATTGGATTAAAAATTTATAACTGTTATAATCTTTTTGTGTGAAACAATAATTACTTCATTTACAAACAGGTCAATGCACTTTAGGTTCGGTGATCATTACGGATTAGTTTTGGCATGCCTGGCGGTCTGATAAATAGTTTGTTGGCATAAAGGCTATTCATCTCTGTGGGAAACATCTGCATGCTGGTGTTAAGTGTTTGTTTTAATTTCGAGACCTCGTTGGCAATTTTCTTTCTCTCTGGGGATATTTACACTTTTGAGATTTTTGCTCTTTTGAACGCAAGAGATTAATGCCATCTTTCTGTAAAATGGCTAACTTCTTGGACTCGTACACCCCGTGACACTGAATGTTCATTCTTGTGGCCTAACAGTTGGAAAATGTGGATAATAACGTTCAAAGCTGTTGTTATAGGTTACGAATTAAGCTAAATAAAGCTGTCAACCTTTTAAGGCCTTGATGAAACTGAATAGGGGTTACAATGAACTAAGTACAAGGTTAGCTGGTTCTAACTTTTAAGTCTGTGGACGAAATCCTAATTTGTGACCATTCAAATGAAAGCTATCAAGCAGCAGTTTCATGTGGTCCTGTTTATGCTGCACAAGGTGGCTCTGACTTTCAAGTCTATGGATAAAATGCAAGGGCGAGTGTGACCATTCAAACGAAAGCTGTTGTTCTGTACTCTCTCGCGAGCCTGTTTGTAATGCTGTAGAAGGTAGTTCGAAGTTTTGAATCTGTGCACCAAAAACGTTTCCAAAAAACGTTTTAACTCTTGGTGGCTTAAACCCAAAAATCAACAGTCAAAATAATTATTAAATAATATTCCGTTGACAAGATGTAAAGCATTTGTTTATCACAGTACATAAGCCCATCGAACAGGTTCATTTGATAGCAGTTTTGGCGCGAGAGAAATTTCGAGACCCTTGAAAACTGCTATTTATGGCAAGCATTGTAAGAATGCGAAAATGTGAAACGTCCAAAATTATTTTCGTTAAAATTTTGCAAAAACGAGTTAATAACTACTGAAAGTTCACGAAACAAGACATTGCATTAACACTTGTTTTGAAAATTATCACGAATGAAGCTACGAACTAAGAATTTAAACTAGAACGATTGCTTGACAGATTTAACCAAAGGATCAAATTAATGTCGAACGAGCCAAAACGTGACAGGATTAAAAAAAGCATGGGAAAAAACGTGAGTAATTAACGACATACTTCACATTTTGGCGATGTGAGCCAAGATTTGGGTTCAAGCTATTAATTTGTTATGTTTCTCACGGACGATTTATGAAAATATTCGACATAATATGACCTTTTGTGGTCATTGCGGAATTCCAGACATACTTTGCCATGTTCTGTTTTAAAGAGATTTTAAATCATGCTTTACTTCGTCGAGATTGTCTTATTTTACTTTTGGACGGGGTTTTCTGTTTCGATTCGTAAAAATTTCCTTGGAAAACACATCAATGAATACAACTTCTTTAAAACCTTGTTTAAAAGCACTCTTGAATATATTTTTTTGTGTGTGAAATCGTTTTCTTTTTCTTTCTTTTGGAAGCAAATTGAACTTTTCAGAGATAAATTCCTCTTTGCAGTTATCAGTGAATGATGATCTTTTTACAAATACAGCCTTCCAATATAAATACTGCAGTTTCAATTTCTTTTCGAAACAACGGTAATCTTTTCGCGAGCGTAATTTTGTTCGAGATCAAATTTCTTTTATTTTACGAAGCAAGTTAATTTTGAAAAGAGATCCCGCCTCCTAGGAGAATTTTAATAGCCACAAATCTCGGTTTTTCCAAGGAAAACAAAACACTGAAACAACATAAATATTTTGGCCCAAGGTCGCCAGACAGTACATAAGAGGGTCTTATCATTCTTGACCTCTCACGAGACCACATGTCTTGTAACTATGTCGAATAAAATTTCATTTTTAACAGGTACGATTTTTTATGCATCTTGCGTTGAAAACAAGTTGTTGCAAGTTTCGTGATCAAATGTGCATAATACGAAACCCAGTGTGACCAACGAACGAATGACTGCTTCAGTTTGGGGCTTTTTGAACATTGTTTCATAAAGAAAAAAAAGGCTGCGTTATTATAAAAAAAAAACAACAACAAAGCAAAACAAGATTGACGATTACCAGTCCCTTATAAAACAATGCCTTATAAAACGATGTGTTTGAACGGCTCTGTTCTACTAAATGACTGACGTGACTTGCTTTTTCTGTAAATTACTTGCGTACAATTGACTCAACTTACATGCAACTGTTGATGGATGAGTTGTACTGGTCGACTGTCAGGGTCTTACACAATTTTGCAATACCAGTTGAATAACGTTCTGGGGCGTCATTTGGCTCAATACTAGGCCATAGGAATGCTTGCTCGCGACTTGCAGAAATTTGACGTTTTGTGAAGCGAGGCCAAGTGCAGCCAATCTGACCTGGTGACAGAACCCAAAGTTACGATATGGCCGGAGTTGATTCCTTGGCTTTTGTGAAACACACAGTACAAAATAAGAAGCGTCCTCCTCGAGGCATGTAAGTAAATGCGAGGACAGATTATATCAGTTTTTATGAAACTCCAGAAACAATCTGTGCATTGTAAATAAATTATTACATATATATCTCTACTGCTCAGCTGCGTGAAAAATAAAAAGAGCGTCCCCTAATACCCTTAGTATCAGAGAGCTGTTGGGAATTCGAGTTTTTTGACCACTGTGACGTACAAAATTACCTTCAAATTGAAAGTAACCTGAAAATAAAAGTTAACTAAGATAGAAGAACGCTTAAGTGATAGTAACAAACCATAAATTAACAAGGATGAGTAAGGATGGTCACGAATGGAGAAGATTACACCGTCGCGGATTACAAACAACGAGCTTTAAAATTTAGGCTAGAGTTTTCTAGATGCGCAAACCTTCTTGTTGCCACGTTAATCTATTGGCATCATTTCAGTGGAGGCCGGGCGAAATGACATTGCTTGGAGAGAAAGATAATGATATCTAACCTGCTATAACTGCTTTGAGTGCTCAAATTAGGAAAATCTATAGACAGTTGTATAGACGTGACTCAGCGTTCTTGCAGCTCGAGAAGCACTTGAACTCAAATAAGCTAAAAGGGAAGGGAAAAGGTACGAGAAAATTAAGCCTATAAGGAAACAAAAACAGCCTGGTACGTCTCGGAAATACCGAGACGAGCTTTAGCAAAGAAAACACAACCTTACACAGTGCTTTTTCCGGTATCAGTGCAGGCTGAAACGGTAAACCGGCGAGCTGAAAAACCGCCAAAACCGGCAAAGCTCTGTAAGTCGCCCCACAATAAATTTCGTTTTTTCTCAGTTGATTGGGCATTGATTTCGCAGTACTGCAGGTTTCGGTATTTCATTGCCAAAGAGTATCTGTTTTAAAAAAGGTTGCAGATATTACGTTGTTTATCGAGTTGATATCTTCCAGAAGTAATGTAAAGTTTTAGTCAATACATTTCACTAGCAACGGTCAAGTTTGTTTTTAAGCAAAAGCAAAATATGTTACTTCGCCCTTGACCTTCAATTGTTACAGCGCATAATATTTATCGCAAACTCTCAGGTTGAAAAAAAGATTGACAAATGAACAACTTCGTATTGATTCGAATTGCGAGTGCTCCGATAACAATACGGGAAGTTGAATTTGATAAGAGAGTAGAATTGAAGTTTGTTGTTGAAAATTGTTTTTGTAGAAAGCTGAAATATCCTTCAGTTGTATAGGGTGTGATTATGTTTCTTGAAAACAAAACGTAAAAAAGTTGTTCTCCTTTTAAAAACAATGTTCTGTCTGTGTTGTTGCGTGAAGAGCAGAGTTCAAGTTTGAATTGTTTGAAACTTGTTTTATAAAGTTATCTTTTGACGAACGAACCAATGTCAACAAATTGTAACAGCTACAACATCAACAACAGCAGCAACAATATCTGTATTCTTTCTGTCAGCTGTGGGGTGCAGATCCCCTATAAGCCACTAATAAGATCGAAAGAGCCTCTTACTGTGCTTTCCAGCATCGTTGACAAGTAGAACTGTTACTTCCATGAGGTCTCTCGACATGAAGGAAACATAAAGTAACTCAGGAGTTGCTGGTTAAATTTGTAGCAAAGTAAGTGAGTGAATGAGTTCTCTTTTCTTTTATAACCAGCCTCTATTTAGAATGTCGAACACAAGTTTCTGTAATATTTAAATTTCCGGTGAGATTGTTATGAAAAAGTGGATTTAATTTTGGTTAGTAACATCTTTCTTCATCTTATATCCGATTAATATTATTGGAAGGATATTTTATTTGCCTTTAAACTCTGACTCTTACTTTTGTTATCTGATTACCTGCAAGACAAGGTGTCTATAAGGTGCATTGGCGAGGGTTGTGCACAGCTGTATGTCACGGGGGGGGGGGGGGGGGGGGGGGGGGGGGGGGGGGGGGGGGGTGGGGATGGGGGGGGTGGGGGGGGGAGTGGGGGATATGGCTGGGCGTTTTTCTCAGATGAGCTATTTGCAGCGAAAAGACTTCTACTCGAGAAGTCTACACTACTTTTCAAATGTGGCAAAATACACAATTTCGGGCACCTCCGTTCACCCTTCCCACAATTCATGGCACCTCCGTTCCTCAGAATCCATCTGGGCAACCTTGATCTTTTGTGGTTAGCTTTTCAACACTGTTAAAAAAAAGCTTCACCCAGCTTAACCGAAGTTACACCGTTCTACAGGTCAGATTTTATTACAGAAACCATAATCACAGCTTCTTTTACACTGTTTTTGTTTGTCCACCTCGCAAGATTTCCGTGATTTCAGGATCAAGTATGTTTTTTGATAAATTCTTTTAACTTCTGCGAGATACAAGGAAGTCCGTTGAGCACGTGTAATCGCGCAACCGTGTGTAAGGAATATGCAACCACTTTGGTAATGAAAAGCTCTTTGACCTATTTACAAGTGGCGTTTCCTTCTATTTGGACTTGGTAATGTTTTAATTAGATCATTGTTTCAACCTTTGGCTTCCCTTGTTGAAAATTCATTTAACCTTAGATACAAAACACCATGTGCAAATTACGTAACAACTGATCCTCCAGAATGCACGCTCCGATTTTCACCCCTCGTTGTCGAGGTGAACTTTTTTTTTTCCGCGTGGGTAAGATTAACGGTGGTGCCAAGTTTGGCTTTTAGAGACAAGTGGCATAAACTCTAAAATTCTTGCTGAAGGAAATCGAAGCGACCCGGAAATACGGTGTTGTTTGCATCTTAACAAATGTACTAAGGCACAAAGCCATTGAAAGCCCGCCACCGATCACCATAATAATTCAATGTGACCTCATTTACTTCGTCAACAAACGAAAACAGCGTTCCGAGTGGACGCGATCAGAAGAGCAATTTTATCGCGGTTTTCTGCGATGGACATGTTTCAACTGTTGATTGCAACGCCCTTTCTAGATCGTTCCGAGATGAATTTTCGCTTCGCGTAGATTTGTAAGGAAAGAAGAAACATTTTTGGGGTTTAATATTTGGTTACTGTGTCTGCGGAAGTTGGCTTTGGTTTCGCACGCGAAACAAAAACCCGAGTACCGCCCTTTTTGCCCTGTCAAGGTTAAATATAATTTTGTATAAACACAATTCATCAAGCTGTCTTGGCGCTATTATCATCAGTCCTTAGTGTTTTCTTAATGGTGCAATTTTATCCGGGCGAAATGCTAGCTATTAAAAGAATGCACCCAAGCGACTCTTTGTCTAGATAGCGCTAGAGAATTCGACAGCAAAATTGATCCAAGCTATTTTTAATCGGATTCGCCGCGAAAGTGCTTTGCAACTTAACTTGTCCCTGGGGTTTCTTTGCTGGCTTTAACGGTGAATTCTCGCCAACGGCTGGCCAGACCCGTTAAAAATAACCCATTTAAATTTGCTGGCTCCACTTTAGCCCTGTGCGTGACTTGTTGTAATGATATTATACCGACTGTGGCTCGAGATAGCGGGCGGTCGATCGACTTCAATAAACATCTTTGTTTGGCAGTATCTACTTGGCATTTCTCGGGGCTTAATTATGCAAATTAGCTGTAAAATCATTTTGCTCCTATTTACGGTGAACGCCAACGCTTGTGATATACGTGGTGCACGGGGTTCGCGAGTGTCATCGAACGACTGAATTCCCTGCTACGTTTCTATGTTTTTGCGCTTTACTGAACTTGGCAGGTTCAAATAGCGACCGTCACTTGAAACAATACAATGTATGATGCTTGTGTAAATATTCAAAGGTTGCGTGTCCTTGCGTATGCTTTTGGGAAAAGTGAAAATTATCCATCTCGAAATCTTTGAGATCCGTTATCAGAGCATGTCATTAAACCTGCCGGCCGATGACAGTCGCTGTCTCAGCGTACGGGAGGGTCAAATGGAATTTCTTGCTCGCTTCCTGAAACAAAGACCCCTACGTTAGGGGAGGGATTGTTCTCAATTGTATCGACTGGCGTGACTATTAACAAAGTAAGTAACCAGAGTGAAAGCAAAAGAAACGCGCTTAGCGACAGTTTGAGTGTTTCTCGCTAATTTCCTTTTCGTGATATCTCGTTTCACGTTCGCACGTCGAGGTGTTAAATTGCTATTTACACACTGAAGCTCACGCGCAAAGTCATGCGAACTTCTCTCGGTGTCTTGACAATCTTTCCAGCCCTCATCTGACTTGGAAATTTCATGTATTGTCGAGCCGAAATAGCCTAGAGCTGTTTTAAAACAGTGTGAGTAGTAAACGCGCGCGTTAAAAATAAAACCGCACTGGCGTTTCAGACAAAGAGCCTTCTCCATGACAGCTAACGTGCGATTTTGACCAATCATTTGCTCTTTGTGACAAATGAATCCAATAGGGCTGAACGTTCCTAAGCCCGGGGGCAATTTTTAAGTCACAACTGTTAAAGAGCCCTTGAACCTCCGCTTGACAGGCCGACCATATATAGTAATCGTTTCCACGGATACCGGACAGTTCCAACAGATTATGTCAAAGTTCAGCTTTTTCAGACATGACACGGGCTGATGTTTTTGCATAGTGAGGTATTGTCGATCGCGAACCGACCGTCCTCTTTGTCGCTTACATATCTACATATGCCACTTAGCTTGCATGAAAAAGGCATTCGCGCAACAGAGTTTGAGCCGAGTAAGTGAACGCGACCGCTTGTGCCGTGGGAAAGCCACTAATTGTTTCCGCGTGTAATGTTCCCTCGCCGCTGAGAGATTAATCACTGGAGCACGATCCGCTCGCGCTCTTCACGAAGCACCACTAACTGTTGGATTTATAATTATATCCGTAGTCCTAATTTACCGGGTGGTATGGCCGTGGTCCCAGTCTCAACAACATGGTGCACGGAGAAGGCCGAACCGGTGGAGGAATCGTCCGAAAAAAATGTACAGCAGGTAGAATGCGCAGTGTGCGGTGACAAGTCTTCTGGAAAGCACTACGGCGTATTTACCTGTGAGGGCTGCAAGTCGTTTTTCAAACGCAGCGTTCGCCGTAACCTCAGCTACACTTGCCGAGCTTCACGGAACTGCCCTATCGATCAGCATCATCGAAACCAGTGTCAGTACTGTCGGCTGAGAAAGTGCATCAAAGTCGGCATGAGGCGCGAGGGTACGGGTGAGAAGTTTTCACGTTAGTAGCAAATCCGTGTCCGTCAGTCACTTGGCTGTTATAGTAGTGAGTAGTCCCGATAAGTGCCTGACTAGCATGTTGAATGAACCTTTTCACCTTTTTTCGACAGCCGTTCAGCGAGGTCGTATCCCTCCAACGCAAGTTCCGCAACCGAGTCCCCAGCATCCCTCGCTAAATGGCGGCGATGTAGCCAATGGTCACTCGTTTTTATCGGGATTCATCAGCCTGTTGCTCAGAGCTGAGCCCTATCCGACGGCCCGCTACCAGCAGGGTTTGAACATGCCTTGTGGCATCATGGGCATCGAGAACATCTGTGAACTCGCGGCTCGTTTGCTGTTCAGCGCTGTGGAATGGGCAAGGAATATTCCATTCTTCCCCGATCTAGCTGTGACGGATCAAGTAGCGCTCCTGCGTTTAGTGTGGAGTGAGTTGTTTGTGCTAAACGCCGCCCAGTGCCCGATGCCGCTTCAAGTTGCCCCCCTTCTTGCCACTGCTGGCATCCACTCGAACCACATGTCCCCAGATAGGATGGTGACTTTTATGGATAATGTTAGGATCTTCCAAGAACAGGTTGAAAAGTATCGAAATCTCCACGTGGACGCTGCAGAATTCGCTTGCCTCAAAGCCATCGTTCTCTTCACGTCGGGTAAGTTGGAAACAATCACGAATTTTTGGGACAGCCGGTAACAAGTGCTTGATACTTCTAATACATTTTAATATTTTATAGCCCAACTCGTGTACATCAACAGAACGAGTTGCGTCGGTTGTGGCAAATTAATAGCAATGCACTAAAGAGCGTGTTTTGCGCTTGTAGGAGTATCGATCGCGCCACCCACACAACATCATTACAAGTTCCCAATGTGACCGAATATAATTGTGTTTTCACAGATGCCTCGGGTTTGACTGACCCACAGTATATCGACAGCCTACAGGAAAAGACACAATGCGCTTTGGAGGAGTACACAAGGAACCAGTACCCGAACCAACCAACTCGTTTTGGAAAATTGTTGTTGAGGCTGCCGTCTTTACGCAGCATCAACTCTTCCATTGTCGAACAACTATTCTTTGTTCGTCTTGTGGGTAAGACACCAATCGAGACTTTGCTTAGAGATATGTTATTGTCAGGAACGCCTACGAGCTGGCCTTATCTTCCTTGCTCTTAAAGACACCAGACGAGGAGAGAATTGAGCGTTCCTCTAAATAGCTTACGCTAACACGACCTCTTGCTGTTCTTCAAAAGAACTCTAAACGTTTTCAACTTATTCAAAATTTGTTAGAAGAATACGGGCTTTAAGCCCTAAAACCCCTAGTATTTTTTAGGTAGTGATTTATAAAGGATATTTGTTGTGCTTTGGAGAACTTACAGTATTTTATAAGTATTTGCAGAAGATACAGAGTGGAACTCGTTCCAAAAGTGAAAACTAGACGGCATGATTTTCGATATTAGTGACATGAGGTGATGTTCGAGGTATATGTTATGTAAATACATTTCAATTTTAGACGCTCGTACGAGACTTCTCACGAAGTTCGTGGACAGACTGGTTAATAGAAGTTGTATAGGAGTTATATAGTTTGGTTTTTTACATGGCAGTGTGTCTCCGAGGTAGCTTAGCTATTTGTTAATGTATTTTTTCTTCATCTGAACTACAAGTTCGCTGTGTGTTTGATTCTTGTTTATGGCCTCAGCCAATGTTGCTTAAAGCAACAATATTAGTAGATAGAGTTTTCTAAGCTGTGTGTCAGAAATTGAATGTCCAAGACATTACCACTGAAATTATACAAAATTAAAAGAGAATTTTGGAAAAAATCTGAAGTGTTATCTCGGACTTGTCTCTCAGACACAACTGTGGTAGTGCCCACGACCGGTGTAATATCGTATGTAGGCTTATTCTTCGTTCATAGTATCTAAATATAAAATCTGGGTTATTTAGTTTGGGCGTCATAGGTCAAGAAATCTCCTGGCTAGTAAATAACAGAAACAAATCATTCATTTCTTTTCGCATTATGCGCCTCTTTCGACCCGATAAGGCCGAATTTATCGCATTTCTTTTAACATTGATAAAATCATCCACGTCGGCAGACAGAAACCATTTGAAAGCATAATTAGTATGCTGACCAAATGTTTCACGTTGAATTTACATTCGCTGAAGCCCTCTGATTTTACAAGGACCCACTCTCTTTTTATTTGAAATTTAACTGGATTAAATGAACAGTTACATGAAAAACACAAGCGATAGGCGTGGAACTTGTCCATAAGTTTCCCCGAGTCGAAAGGTTGCCTGTGTAAACAACCTCTTGTTTTCAAAAATATTTGGCTGGTTAAACAATGTTAACTCCGGTATTTCGTCTGTTCGTTATTCGTGCTTGAATTTGCTGGGTTTTGTTGTCCTGTCTGGTACACATGAAACGCAGGAAAAGGTATTTTTCCTTGACGAAGACATGTCTACTTTTAGCATGTTGCGGTTTAGCCGTAGAGTCATCAAAACACTTGGCACAATTTTACGTAACACTAATGCGCTTCTTTCTTTAATGAACAGCCGCTGTGAACGGGAAAACATTAAGCTTGCCATCATTTCAAGTTCGTTGTTACTCTTTCCTAATGTCGAACAAGTTAGCGGCGTAATCCTCTCTGGGATCCTGTTTGTTTTACGATGAGCCCCTTAAGCCAAACGTTCTCCCAAAATACACATCTGAAACGACCTACATGAATAATTGCTTTGACACGGAAATGCCCCTTCCCGCTCGCTCGCGTCTCTTGATATTTATTTTCTAGCCTGGTAGAAGCCTGCATGGTCGAATTTATCGGACTTCGGGCTAGATTTCAAGGTCAAATAAGGTAGATATCCCATGGTGTTTTTGTCGCTTATCAACTGACCTCTTGTTTAGTAAGTCGCGGTTTTGGACACTGTTTCACATATGATATCGCCGCGGTGGAGTCTTCTCTTCGTGAAGAGAAACATTATTCCTTTTATTCCTGGCATAAGAAGTCGAACCTCATTCTAATCGTTGCCGACCATTTATTTGCTTGGCCATTTATTTGTCGTAAAACGTTGAAGTGATGTCAATTTGAACAGAATTGCCGCCTTTCCATCGATCGTTAACTTTCAACTGAGACAATTCAATTCAGCGTTACACATCAAAACTGACCCCTGCGTTAAATACTTGTTAAACATCACACCAAGAAGCTACAAAATTAACCTTGTGAACCGCTAAAGTTTCTGTTTAATGAATTGCAATAAAGATAACTAATTCGCAAATCTTTTGCCAAGTTTTGGCACTCGGGGTCGAAGAAACACTCGTGCACTTAACTATGTGGTCCAATGCGGCATTCATGAAAGAATTTTGCAGTTCACGGTTGTATTAATCTTCTCAGACACGAGACAAACAGTATTCCCTTTCTGCAGATTCGTTGATCTTAGTTTTTATTCAAAATAATGGGTAATGTTTACCCTGCGTCACTTTTCGCTGTAATGTGCCACTCACAAATCAACGCGGCCTCGACACGATTGAAGCTGAGAAAACGCTGGAGCGAAACGTTATTTGTTTAAAGTTTTATTAATTTTTCTGCGACTTCCTGTTCTCAAATCGTCCTTTCAAATTCTGCTGCCTTCGTCGGAATCTTCCTTGTTTTATTGTTGCGTGATGGCGTGAGCTCACGTATGTTAGTTTAATGTTTTGCGGGATTTTGAACTGTAACAATACACGCTATATCCAAGGTTGAACACGTTGTAATCACATTACTTCGCTGCAATTATCGACCTATCGACCTCTAGTATATCTTTTCCATAGTGGCTTCCCCCCTCGTGAAGTACCAAGCCTTTATGCGGGCAAAGGGGTTCTAAGGAAGGTCTCTCGTGATTTCCCGTGTAAAATGCGCCCAGAAAACCCAATTAAAAGATTGCGTGCAAGGCTGGGTTTTGCGTGTACTCATAAAATTCAACAATGTCTGCGTCGTATGTATATTAGCTAAAAGCAATTTCGTCCGATTGTTCAAACGTCTGAGCTTTGAAATTCTCTTTGTCGGAGCTTTTTGAAATTCTATGCAACGCCAGATGCATTTTACTACAGCTTCGAGGCACAAGCCCACTTTAAAGAGAAAGTTTCATTTTTGCCGCTGAAGTAGCCACTAGAAAAGTTTTATGAGTCGAAACCTAACTTCCTCGAAGCAATTTTTGTTCTGATCGCCAAAGGAAATGGATCAATTTCCATTCCAGGTGTATGTCAATAGCTTTATGTCTAAAACGCATCACTGAATTCTACTCGGTGAGCAGAATTAGTGCGAGAAAATTGCAAATGTGTTTAAATATTGATTAACTGAATCGACCTGGTCTCGGAAAATGTACTGTGTAAGGAAGAATATGTTGTATGTCTTAACCCAGGGCTACTTGAAAGAACCTCAACACAATTGCCCTCGATGTTTTATTATATATCAATCAATTGTCGGCATTAACCTCTTTGTGTTGGGCGCCAATACAAAGGGGAAACCTTGTCACATCACTACGAAGTTGTTGAACTTGCATAAACTGATAAAGAGAGGAAAAGGTTGCTTGCGTGTCCTCGCAGCGTTGATTATTTTCAAATTCCAGTCATTATCCACAATTTGTAGATGGAATGTTTGATTACGGGCTAGTAAGTTGTGTTTTGACGCGCATATTTCATGTTGTGGCTAGTAACCTTGGAAAGCTCGACCTTCAAGTCTTTTCGGCTTGATGGCTTCTACCAGTTTCCACTTGACGCGTTCACTTCTGGTTTTAGTGGACACTGCAACTATATTATTTATTTCTTCTGGAAACGAGTGAAAAGGGAATTAGAGATTGAGCTTTCGTGTGGCCACCAAACGGACAAACAGTTCTAATTAACATTCTTAACCTCGGGCCATACGAAATGTATTCATTATGTCTGAGTGAAACATATTGCAGACAAAATTAATATAACATTCAAATCCACACAAAAAATTGAAGCTTTTTCCTCTTTTTTTCTGGTTACATGTAAATTTCACTTCATCTGGCTGCAGATAATGTTGAAAGCACAACAACACAACAATGGCGGTCACCTGGGTCAACCTTTTAGACAAATACTCAAGTCCGTCTGAGATATTTGTTTTCTTCTCGTTGACCTAGTTTATCGCTTGCTTTTGTAAACTTTCATCGATGCCTCGAGTTACGGCGACCATTGCGCAACAATTGCATGAGAGTTGATCATGAGTCGCAACTCGATCGAGTTAATATCCCTTCCAGTGTATTTAAAAAAAAAAAAAAAAACTTCCGTCGGCCGAACTGCAGAGCTATCGTAGAGCTCGAATTTGAAAGTATCGTTTAGATGAGTGGATAGTTAAATTCGTGGCCTTTCCAGTAAAATTTAACTGTGCTTGTAGGCCGTAGCATAAGCAAAAAAGAACGACAAAAACAAATTGAAGTTTTTCTCCACCGTAAGCACCGGCGAAGCTTCTTAATTGTTTACATCTACTTTTCGGCGTGTGTTAATGGAAGTCAAAACGCTAGACGACCAATATTCTACAAAGCTTTCGCTTTGTTGGATGGAAGGAACTACAAACTTAAGTTGTCGCCAGAGTGTCGCTGTTTTAGTGTGAAATCACGGTAGGGAACGAAAATTAAAACTCGGCACATGATGTGAATTACTCAACAATAAACTTGTTCCTTTGTCCAAACGTCTCTCAGTTTCTTCGCTAATTTTCTTTGTGTCCCATATATTTAAGCGCGTTCTTCCTTCAAACGAATATAATGGAGTCAACAGTTCAAACTGACCGGAAATAGTTACGCAGTTGCAAGTGTATTTTAATTTTTGCACTCCAATACGTTTTTGAACGTGACCAGCAGAAGCTATGGTCCACTGTGTTCAAACCAACACAACTGGAGGGTATAACGTAAACAACAGCAGGGTGAAAACTGCGTCCATTGATAATTATATGTCATTTTGTTAATTGAACTTCACTGGGATTTCAACTGACTTTTATACATGTATACATATTATTTTTGCTTGAACACTGAGGTAGAGCAGTAAAGCATAGGAAACGAAGGACATATGATAAAATGATGTACAAGAAACAGACCTCTTAGTTAAGTTTGGCTCTAAAGAACACCACAAGATTTTATGTCAGAAGCGTTCTGTTGCAGTAAAGCATTGATAAAAAATATCAAGAAGTGAATGAATACCGTATTCAGGCATTTTATATTCGAATTAGTTTTATATATGGCTTCATAGTTGCAAGAAACTTCGAGCAAAAATAATAAAACCCATTGTGTTAAGTTTTAGCAGAGTGGAAAACAATATTTTGCATCAAGTTTAGGGGAGTTATAGTAACTTTTCAAAAGTTTCGAAGACAACTCCATTTCTAGCAAACAAAACTGATATAGCAAACTTTCACAACAAGGAGAATTTTGCGACTGTTTAGTTGCATGTACTTCCCCTTGTTTGGCACAAAATGTGGCCACCTCGCGTATAAACACTTCAATTAGCCTGTTTTCTCCGCACAACGGCACAAGTACAAGATTTGTGCAGCCGTTTTATTGGTTTTTTTTCTTCAGCAAAGCTTAGAGTTGAACACAGCCAGTTTGCCTGGCGTTCAAGAGTAGAAGGCTTGGAAATTCCCAATAATGCCTGTTTTGTCGACAAGAATGCTACAGATTCCTTTGTGTTTCTGGCTTGGATTCTCAATAAATGGACATCTTTGTGGAGCACTTCCAACATGGCTGCAAACGCTCCGGCTTTATCTGTATAGTAAATACGAAAAAAAAATTAGCAACGTTTGAATAAAATAGTTGTATTGAAATACCAACCTGCTTCTAGCTTCGTCAGTTGCGACTTAAATAACTTAAATGGTAAACTAAGCTTCAGTATATATCATCCTGAAGTAAAATAAATAATAACCCACAATAGCTTATTTTAAACCTTTTCAACCTGTGCCGGACTCGATGCAAGTGTAGTTCATGGTCATTAGATAAGACAGAAATAAGCGAGTTATCGACAATAACTTATTTCTCAGCAATGCTGTAAATTTTTATATTGTACCAGTTAACAACTGAGAGGGAAAGAACAGTCTGCAACTGAGCGCAAATTCGTTTCACTGCATCACAAGAGGCCCATAGTTTCAGAACATGCATTTATTTTAGTACTGAGCAAAGCGAAACCTTGGTTAAAATTTCAGTGAAGGAACAGAATAATTGAAAATCAAGGACCATAAAGAATGGTGAAGACGCCTGAAGTTATGTCCATAAATAAACCTTGCTTCGTATCTTTTTTAAATTCACATATCCCGTGGAATGCTCGATTTTATTCAGTGTATTTCAGCTAAATATGAAATGCACGCCATCTTTTGGTTTTACTGCAAGAAATTCGTGTGGAATGTTGCGGTAAAAAGTCCTTGAAACAAGAACACGACAGTCGTAATTTGCTCAAGCCTTGTGAACCAGTGATCCATTCTCTCACTGACGCAGTTTAGTTCTTTATTTAGACAGCTCGGGGCGCGGCGCAATTAGTTTTGACGATAAACGTGCATTTGAAAGGAGAACAAAAGAATAAAAAGAAACTAACTAAGAAATTATTCATTCGCAACACCGACAGACAGCTGGACGTGACTGCCTCAGTTGAGAAATGCACACAATGGGCTGGAACCTTGCTGTCTGTGTACAATGGCCTTAAAATAACTCGAGACGAAAAAAACATCAATGACGAATTCCTATGAGTCCACTGATTTAGACCAAGAGCTTTCACTTAAAAGTAGTTTCAATGCATAGAGCCGCAAACTCTAGAGACAGTACATTATTGTATATAGTTTGACCTTAAATATCGCCGACGAAAATGAATTGGGTAAATCACAACATAGGCTTCGTTGATTAATGCCGTTGTTTGAACCGAGAACTTAGTGGGATCCGTACTGTTGAACATTAAGGTTTCTACACCTGTTTTCGAAGTAGCAAATTCAAGGAATCTACTAAGAAAAACCACTACGAATGCCTCTGAGCTAAATAACTCAAGTCCATATTTGTAAATGCATGTGAAAAACTGCGGAGTCTAATGGCGAAGACTCTTAATTCCGGGCATAATTCTAAGGGTCAATTTGTGTGTTTACCTTGGGCAACGAAACCGTTTCACGAGTAACTATGAAATGTTGCCAAAAGCCCTAGGAAAGGTTATTGATTCCTCCCTCTTTTTACAAATCATGGGCTCACATTAACAAATCTATGATTAAACTTGTTACTGATAATAGTTCATGAATGTTTTAACTGGGACAATTTGTGGTTTTGAAGTCAAGGACGGATTGCTCGACATGTTAACTTTATTGTCCGTTAAATCTGATGTCTGCTACATAAAATTGCTTATAAAGATGTCAGAGGAGACTAAAATCTAAAGAGTTTGAATTATCTTCAAATATTTGCTTTTTCATTTCATTAATTGGCAAGCACTAAAGTAAGAAGCTATTTTTATACATTTCTTACTGGCTTCGAAAACGTTCGAGTTTAAAAGAGCTTTAATGTGTTTCAGCTGGAAAATGGTTGCGTTCTTATCCAATATTGAAAGACAGACATAGTTTGTGAAACCCCAAACATGACAAAACCAGCAGTAATGAAATCAAAGGTCGCATATCATTTTCGTAGTATCAGTTTCAAGGATATCACAAAGATTTATCTTTCGTTCTTGATCAGGTCAAGACGCGGCCTTGCAAAAGGTTCTACCCAAAATCACGGAAGTTAAACAATCGTCATTTTTCAACTTATGGCATCGTAACTTTGACTCAAGGACGCAAAAGGTATACCGGCTCAAACTCGGCTAGAGTTAAATGTTTCATTATTTTAATTTTAGCTCGGAAATCCATTTCTACAGTTGCTATGGTAGTTGCAAGAAAGATTATATCTCTATATTTCATCAATTCCGTAATTGAATTGCGCAAGATGGCATTGTTAACATTTTTGACAATTGCATGAAAGATTATATCTCTATCTCTATCTCTACTGTATGTCATAATTCGATAGCCAACTTCAATTTCGTGAGTGCGTGCAAAGAAAACGTTAAATACAAAGTTAAGACAAGCAAGACAAAAACATATTAAAGTGAAAAACATTACGAACTTAATTCGCCAGCTTTATTAGGGTTTTGCTAAGAGATTACGGGGTGTTATGCACTCATGTGTTCACGTAGTTTATCTGAGTTGTTTTAGTTTTAAGGGGCAGCAAAGTAAAGCAGAAAGTATTACATTTACGACCACGTACTTGAATCATACGTTCCTGCCATGTGACAAGTCCGATAATGTCGATAATCATATACTACCAATCAGAGAGACTTTCAGTCAGTGAGTCAACGAGTCAGTCATTTCCAAGTCAGTCAGTCAGTCAATGTCGGAGTCAGTCAGTCAATCAATGTTGGAGTCAGTGAGTCCGACGGTCAGTCAGTAAGTCAGTCAGTCATTTCTAAGCCAGCCAGTCAGTGACTCCGACAGTCCGACAGTCAGTCAGTCAGTCCGTCGGTCAGTCGGTCAGTCAGTCAGTCAGTCAGTCAGTCCGTCAGTCAGTCGGTCAGTCAGTCAGTCAGTCAGTCCGTCAGTCAGTCGGTCTGTCAGTCATTTCCAAGTCATTCAGTCAGTCAGTTAATCAGTCAGTCAGTCCGTCCGTCAGTAAGTTATTTCCAAGTCAGTTTGTCAGTTAGTCAGTCAGTTAGTCAGTCAGTGAGTTAGTTAACCTGTAAGTTTCTCGGTTTTTCAGTCAATATGTCATTTAGACATTCAGCTAGTCATTCAGTCAAGGAAAAGTATCATTTTTAATAGCTCATTCTTTCAGTCAGTCAGTCAGTAAGTCAGTCAGTTAGTCAGTGAGTGGGTGAGTGAGTGAGTCAGTCAGTCAGTCAGTCAGTCAGTCACTTAGTCAGTGAGTCAGTGAGTCAGTCAGTTGGTAAGTCCGTTAGTATGTCTGTCCGTTTTTCTGACAGTCAAACAGTCATTCAGAAAGCCAGACAGTCAGTCAGTCTGAAAAAGGACAGTCCTGAGTCTTGCAGTCCTGTATCAGTTCCTTTGATAAATAGTTATCCAGACATTCTTCGTTTCCGCCACGTTATGCATTGAAGCACTCCTAAGACACAGAAATGGTGAAAGGGGATATCACCTGTAATAGATATTTTTTTGATTTTGATCAGTCAATTCCCTTAATGCAACAGTGAATAAAATGAAAACAAAAAATAGGGAATGGAATGAGGTTCTCAGCGAAACCATAAAGTGATTTTTTTTTAAATAGTAGACCTCCTGAATTTGAAACAATGTCTTTTGCTTAATCCGATTTGTAATATGAAGGCATTGGACACAAAAAACATCAATGAAAGATAGCATTGAATAAAAAGTCGTGTAATGTTGAAAAGGCATCTTTCATCTGCAAAAAGACCTAATAAAATTACACATGCTTTAACCTCGATGTTTAAAGTAACACCGGAATAACAATAAACTGACAATCCGGCCGGATACTGATGTTAAAAACTTCCTGACCGTGGTGTTAACTGAAACGCGCCCAGCACGTGTATGACAGCATGTTTCAGCCACTCTGTTATGTAATTCTTCAATTATCTTGGAGCAGAAATCGTATCAGAGATCAACTCTTGTTTGAAGAAAAGATTAAGGGCGCAACATGTTCCAAGTTTATTTGTATAGCAACTTGTAAGGTCAGAGATAGTTATCAATACGCTCGTTTGAAAACGTCCATGGGCTTAAAAAGTCTGCGGTGTCGACTTTCAAGAGGGCAGACGCTCATTGTCTGAAAATTATTCATTTATTATTCACTTAACTTGACTCTATGAAACAGTGAAAGCTTTCAAAATGTTTTGCCATATCGATGAAAAAAAAGGCGTGGAACATTTTTCAGTTGTTCTTCGCCAGCGCTTAATAACATTTCCACTAATGTTAATAAATATGTTAAAGTCGATAAAAGGATTTTCGGATTTGTCACTTTTTCATCGGTAAATTGATCTATAAGTATAATTGCTCAATCCAATCCAGCTTCCCTTTACAGTGGTTTACGTTGGACAATGGGCGCAAGGTTAAATCAAAAGATAGTTAACTTTTTAAGCCTTGATTAACAGACAGAATCCATTTGCTATTCTCATCGCTCTTGAGGCTGTCACAAGATTAAAATAATGGCACAAATGTCTGGAATTTTTCTCGGTAATAAGCATATTGTATTTTTACTTGTGTTTCCAAATTTTCAGGGCCAGTCCTAAAGTTACTATTTTTAAGGGAAATGTATTTGTAGCATTTTATTCGTATAACTTGGAGAGTTTTCTCGTTCATTCCTATGTAGTTTATTTATATATACTTCCTTTTCTACTGCACTGAACTAAGACTGAATTTTGTTGGCACTCCTCTAACTGAAAACTACGTTCCTCAAGTTTATTTTAGCAGCTTTTAGTGATGCTTATTGTCAGACGCTATCTGCAAACAGATATTTTAGGCGCCATATCAAGGGCCACCAATACAGAACATGCGAAAATAGCAACTTCTTCCAAAAAAGTGCGTCACTGACTGGTCTACTGATAACGACCATTGTCATCAAGATTAATCTCCCAAAATTAAATTAAGAGATTTCAATTGACTGTCTGCTTTGACGCACAAGAATATCATTCAGTATTCGTTCTTTTCAGGCCACAATAGTGCTCATAAATACGTTTTAACAAAAGGCCTTGCTTTAGGCAATTGCTCCAGTCAAGTGTCTACATTCCATCGTCTTAATCAGTTAACTGGGATGAATGTTTCATTGTTAACTTGTGGTTGCTTTCACATTGTAAATAGTCAAAGCTCGTGAATTTTTAAAACGGAATTGCGACTGTAAACTAGTTAAATGTCTTCCATTGCGTGATTTACAGATTTCGTAAGGAAAACTAAAGCAAGAACAAATTGATTGCGGTTTAACCCTTCAACTCACACAACTGTAAACACTCGAAGGACTTTATGAACATAAAAGCCCCCCTAACTCAGTAGCTTCGGTTTAAATGTCGCCAAAATTGGGGCTTGAGATACTTATTTAAAGTTATAAACATAATGTGAGCGGGCATAATAAGGAAACATTACCAGAGACATGAACGCTCGATAGCTTTCACTTGATAGGTCGTACAATGAATGATCCGTCCGCAATACTGTACCATCTTGTGCAATTTGTACAGCAAAATAAGCAATTCAACCCGTAAGCACGCCTAAACAGCTTTCATGTAAATGTTCACAAGCCTGAGTGTGTCATTAAAAGACGTAAAAGAAGTGAAGGTTGATCGCTAAAGGTCAATGAAACGAGTTTGGAGTAAATAGATTTTGCGGGGGCCATTTAAGTTCCAACCACTGGATGCAGATATTTTAAACCATTAGAAATCCTTACTCTATTATTTTCTACCTCAAGGAAAAAATGGAACCTTTGTGCTGTATCAGCCTAAAGAACTTTCAACCAAATAAATCAGGAAAACTTTTAAAATACAACATGTGTCTAACCCATGACATTTAGACAAGACTCCCTGAGTTGCCGTGCGTGTCTACCGTAACAAAGCCAACCAAATGTTTGGTAGAAATTTTAGTGTCTCACTTAGGTTTAGTGTATTTTCCGTTTATTCGTCTATTATAACCTTTCCGATTATCGTCCATTAGTTTGGAAGCAGGAGTTTTGGGGTTTTCAACTTGTGTTATTTCATAGTGCAGCTCACTGGCCGCGAATAAGTGTTGCGTTCTTTGAACGTAAACAACACAACACGAAAACTATGCTACCTTTGGCTGCTCTCTACGAAAACAAACATGGCTCTTTCGATCTCCAAAGGTTCATACTATTAAACATTTTCGATGTATAAATTTTAAGTTTCATGCTTATGAATTATAACGAATGTTTTTAGGAACATTTCATAGCAAGCTGAACTTAGGAATCGAAGTAGAATTGAATAGTGCAGTAAAAATATTTTAATCTTGACCCGAATGTTCGTCTGAGATGAAATTCATATACTCCTAGCGACAGATAAATGTAATTTTTCTAACTATGCAGCAAAAACTGAAGATTCTATACAGATTGTTGCAACTACTGAATACTTATTCCTACGATTAATAGCCTGACATGGCCGTTTTGAATGCTATGTATCACAGTAAGCGGACATTTGAATTCACCTTCCAGGCCAAACAGATAAACTTTTACTTCAATCTTTGTCTATTGAGGCCTTTAAATGACAAAATTCAGTTTGAAGGAAAGCATTGATTTAATCTATTATCGTCTAGTTTCAATTGGGTGGATGCAGTTTTTGATTCAAACAAAGGCAAGTGTGAAGTTTGATTACTATTCAATCGTGGCTAAACGACTTCGACAACAGTTATTGAATGCTAATCTACAGTGGCGGTAGCTTTGGTTGTTCGTCCAAGCCATTGTTTAGTTTCTTTAGCCGGAGCACAGACCAAAGTCAAATAGAGGAATTGTCGTTTATATAAATTAGATTGCCGGTTATTCTTAACTTAATTCGAACAAGAGAAAAGAGAACAGAAGGGATCCACCTTAAACATTTGAACAATAACACCTTAGGTACGTATCTCATTTCTCCTCAACCACTCATTCTGTGGCCGGCTGATCTGGCCCCAGTTGCTCAAAGGCTGGATAACGCTATCCACTGGATAAATCGCTATCCAGTGGATAAATGTTAACAGAACAAACCACGCTATCCACCGGATAGCGATTTATGCGGTGGATAGCGTTATCCAGCCTTTGAACAACTGGGGCCTGATCTGCAATTTTTAAGCGCAAACTTGCTTTCAATTCGCCGTTTGTTTTAAAACTTGTCATGATATTATTCTCGGTTGATGCGTTTTCAAAACGAAACTTTTATGTTATGAATAAAACTAAATTGAATGAAAACGAAAAACTTACAACTGCTTGCCTTCTTTGAGACTGTGACGTCGTGTTCGTGTGTGCACTTTGCCATAAATCCTTCATTTTCGAAATTGGAGATTTAATAAACAACATATGTGCGTTGTTTATGGGTTAATTTAAAGGAAAACACTGTGACAAACGACAACATTTCTGGTGCTAAATTAGTTGTGGTCGTGACAAGTTTGTCTTGATATTAGGATCGACGAATTCTACCAACCGTAATCTAAACCTTGAGTAAGGTATTATTTCTGCGAAATTAATTAAAATTTGACTTTTTAATCCAGTTTTTTCTTTTCAAAACAACTAGTCTGCTGTTTATTGCGGTTACACTCTATTAGATGGTTCACCGGCCGAGGCATCACTTCAAATGTAAACAAATTTTATGTGTTTCTCCGCCATCGAATGTCTGAGCAGGAACTGCTAATGATGGAATCTATTAACATGAAGTTTAATCCAATTTTATCAAATAGTTTATATTTCAGCTGAATTTCAATAACAGATAGAATGTATCGAGATTCTGAGAGGATTTGGTGCTAAAGATTTGCTCAGAATATCACGGTGCGACTGCGACATATTATGACAAGAACATTCAATAAAGATTCTAACCTTTATGGAGCTGCAAACCCACACATATTCTTCTATTAGTTGGTTTCACACTTGCCATCGAAGTGTCGAAACTGAGATTGGCGCTCTTCAGGAGAACTGTCTTAAGAGAACTGGAAAAAGTGGGAAACATGCTGTGAAGCAAACGATTATCAGTGAAGTTCGATTTAAATCTGCAATCGTTTTTCAACGAGACGACTGAGTTCAAGGGTCTTGGAGGCAATTGTCTGGGTCAGGCATAAAGAAGCAGGGATCTTTTGAGAATATTTTATTACTGATAAGGTTTATTCTTCAATGCCACTCACCACAGGTGAAAAGAATAACAGAAGCTCAAAGAAATGTACACACTTTCATTCTCTCACCGTGATTTAAGTTATCAAAGAGTGGAGATCTGTGGGAAAAGGTACAATTAAAATCACGACACCTGTACCACAGACACCCCAACCTTGCACCACTGTAAACTGATTTGTGAGTGCAAATGCCTCTTCTGCTTCCAAAGTGTTTGATACTTGCTTTTTGTGTGGCCGTCAAGCTGATTTAAACCCTTTTATAAATAAAGAGTTCTTGTTTCCTGTGTAAATAAGATGCACTAGTAAATTAGACCAGAGAGCATGCACTGGAAATTAATATGGTAGAAAAGATCGTGAGACATGAAATTCAAAAATCATCCATTTTAATATTAAATTCTGTCTAACTTTTCGTGCATATCTTTTGCAGTCTATAACAGATTTAATTCACTTGCATGTATTATATTTTGATAATCTGGAACCTCAACTGATAAGGGGTCTTGCTTTAAATCTGAAACCAACCACTATAAACAACAATAGCGACCATTACGTGGAGTTTAAAATAGCTTAACGGTAAACAAATAAAAAGCATATCACTCAGAAACTTCCTTAATTGGAAACATTTTGAATGCCAAATCAGATATTTTTATATAAGGATCTAAACATTCATTAGTTAACATCAAAAACATGCAAAATATCCGAGAGAACCCAAAGACAAGTTTCAGAAATTGCTGGAGATTTGAAATTGTTGGAGGAATTGCTGGAGATTTGAAAACAAAGCGTAAATGAATAAGGGCATTAAGCCAAATTTCGTCCATTGTAAGAGTGATTTGCCGAAAGAAGAATCTTTATCTTTTTTACTGGACGAAACACGCAGATCGGCATACCACAGTATGAAGAAAGAGATATTTCACTTAGGAATTCTTAATCTCATATAAAAATCGCCCAAAATCATTGACCTTCAATCCAAAATCCTCTGAAGAATTGGCTATTAGCCTTGGTCATTTTAAGACCATTAATTTCACACTGTTACTCGAAACTTGTATGAAACGATAATGCAATTGTGCGGAGAGTATCTTGACTGGTGGCTCAATTTGAAGGTTTTGAATATGGGTGTTGCCTCCCAATAGCAGAACTAGCTATTATTTCCAAGAATTACACGTGGAATTATTACTTAACGCTGAATTTTTCGCCAAAATTATGGAGTAATTTGTTCTCACCCATGATATAACGGCTACACCTTGAACTAGCCGTAACAAATCTGAAGATTGTAAACAGGAGATCTGCAGTTGTTACTTGTTCCACCTACATTACTAGCTATTACTTTAAAGCCTTTTTGCTAATTGCATGTGAATGTAATGTCAAAGTTACAAAGAGCTTTCAGTTGAATTGTTTTTCAGTTTAGCTTTGCCCTTTTTTCTGTTTCTGGAACTGCATTTATTGCAATAATGTCTGTACGTTTTTTTAAAATTGTATGGATGAGACAGGAGTAATTTTCAGACATTGATGAAAATTTGTCTAATCTCATTAAGCAATAGCAAGGGTACAACATGTAGACGAAAAGGTTTTCGTTGCAAACAAGTTCTAGTTTAAAGCTAGTTTATACTATTGTTCGCAGAAAGTATTGCAAATCCATTTGGAATCATTTTAAGAGAGTTTCCGTTATTCAAAATTTCAGAACTGTTTGTAAACTTTCAAATATTTCACAAGTCCACAGTTAGCTCTCTCCATTGTTCGACTTGGTTGCTATGTCATATCCTAAACCGAATCAGTGGAAAATTTGAACATCTACAGTAACATGTAACCTGCTTACGTGTATATTCTACATATAGCTTATCTATGTTATGCCACCTTCTATGCTATGTCGTGTCAATTGTTTGTACGTGTCGGTGACGACAGCTTCTACTACTTTGGTCACTGAGCACATTTTATTTTGGCTATGTATTGTTATATTTCTTTTCTCTTTTTTTCTTTTCTCTTTTACTTTAATTTTTGTAAATAGTGCATAAGAATAATAAAATCTGAAATCTGAAATCTACAGACTCCACTGAAGAAAGTTCGTCAAGTTTCTCTAAAACATATACATTTCCTTTGTAAATTTTTAAAATTTGTACACTTACAGAGTTTTGCAATCTCTCAAAAAGTCTGTAAATGTTAGCCCAGGTTCGATTTCAGATCCTATAAAATGTGTATGACGTTGCTATTTGTCTTGTAAATGGAGTGCATGAGTTGTAAAATTTACAGAGATTTTTACAGCGTATAAATAATTCTATGTAAAATCTAGACTTTTTCTCTGTAAAAAGGGCAGGAAAAAAAATCGAAAACGAAAAAAAATTACACATTATTTCTGTAGAATTTGAGTTAAGATAGCCTGAAAGCATGAAATGTCAAAATCTACACAAATGAAATCTACACATTCGGATAACTTGCGCAGAATGTTACAGAAGAGTACACACAATGTCGGTAAAATGTAAGCATTTTATTGCAATAAATCTCTGCAAGATGTCCACATTTTCTCTGAAAAATCAGCTTGTTCAACAGGAAAGGGTGCCGGTAAAAGCAATAAGCCATAGCATCAATAACACGCAGCTGATCGGCATACCACAGTCTAAAGAAAGAGATATTTCACTCCGGAATTCTTAATCTTATAAAAATCACCCAAAATCATTGACCCTCAATCCAAAATCCTGTGAAGAATTGGCTATTAGCCTTGGTCTTTTTAAGCCCATTAATTTCACACTGTTACTCGAAACTTGTATGAAACGATAATGCAATCGTGCAGAGAGTATCTTGGCCGGTGGCTCAATTTAAAGGTTTTGAATATGGGTGTTGCCCCCTTATAGCACAACTAGCCGTTTTTGTCCAAGATTTAGTGGAATAAATCTCTGCAAAATGTCCACATTTTCTCTGAAAAATCAGCCTGTACAACAGGAAAGGGTGTGAAGGCAATAACACATAACATTAATAACATCTTTGTACAAAAGCTTTCACGGCAAAGTGAACATTTCATAAAATCTTACTATAATGTACACAATAACAGGTCACTCAAAAAAGTACACAGAATGTCCGTAAAATCACCTTGCAAAATAGGAAGGTATTTGAAACCATACCTTTGTCTCCTTATAATAAAAGATTTGGGAAAACAAACCAAGGATTGTGGCTGGTATGCAAGATTTATGATAACATTTGTGCCTTTCAATAGCACATACATTCTGAGATTCCGCTGTCATCGGTCGCTGTCGCTATATGCGAACGTCTTTTATCGCTGTTGTGAATGATCTTATAACGCCAAGCCATGAGATTATGGCAGTTCCACGCTAATGGCTGTTAAAAACAGTGTCTTCATTTTCTCACGGCTAAGATGAATCTAGGACAAGAAATGTTGGATGGATTGTAAACAGAAATGGTTAAAGAAAAACAATATTACCTTATGTGTAAGTGAAAGTTCTGGAAATCACAAATTTGCCTAATTCATGAGGAGTATGTTGAGATTGACATGCTTTATGATGTATTGTGCACTCATTTGTCCGAGTAGTCAGTTTAGAACCTGTCTTACAGCTGCATTTGTTTTAGAAGTATAAATTTCTAGATTGAAGTTTTGAAAATATTGTAATGAATTTCATTATTTTTAACTGACAGTCTGTCCGATCCATTCATTCAGTCAGTCAGTCAGTCAGTCCGTCAGTCCGTCAGTCCGTCAGTCCGTCAGTCCGTCAGTCCGTCAGTCCGTCAGTCC
>Ga0126343_10000046_pt1 | contig 31687 bp, 14 predicted proteins | sample Cyp2metagenome_FD_92531 | JGI IMG/M metagenome (GOLD analysis project Ga0126343, IMG submission 92531) | Coral microbial communities from Lord Howe Island, Old Settlement Bay, Australia - Cyphastrea 2 metagenome | ecosystem: Host-associated > Invertebrates > Cnidaria > Coral ...
AAAACAATTATTCCATTCGCCCTTGTTGGATATGAAGTGATTATAACCAACTCGCGCTACGCGCTCGTTGGTTATTTTATCACTTCATATCCAACTCGGGCTCATGGAATAATTGTTATAGATCGTGGATGGATATATCAGCATGATTAAGAGATATGAGTAAATTTTTCCTATATCCAATCAGTCACAAGTAAAATCATACTCACTGTAATTACGTGGAGTAGACAAGCTACAGCTGCACAGCATTCAAATCAGAGAGACCATATGAAGCATTTTGCTCGGTTTTGCTTTATTTGAGACTCACAAAGGAGTTAAGGGTGTCTGAAGTGGATGACTGATGTGCCCGTGATCAGTTAATCAGCACTCGTGTGCACCACATGTCTCATCTTATCCAAGTTGTTGTTGTTGTTGTTGTTGTTGTTGTTGTCTGCCTTGCATGGACTACTTTGTACTGATTCGATGGTCCTGGTTAGACGCATGACTGGGCTTTGTGATCAAAACCCGTTTTAACGATGTTACTGCGTGACGGTTAGAGTTCAAAAATGGAAAAGATACAACGGGAACCTGACCGATTCGGCTAATTGTTCCTCAGGTACGTTCTAGATATGAAAAATATGGTGCATTACATTATGTCCGAGGAAAGCCTCCAAGCGATAACTATCAATAATTTAATCACATCATGTGATTTTCACTCGCAACCATTATTGTTTGGTCTTAATGATGCATAGGAAGGTGTTGACAGGGAAGTGCTAAACAAATGATTTCCACGAGCACGCCAGTAACAGAAATAGAACTTTCAAGTTTAATTTGTTTTCGTCATGTGTTTTGTCAGATGACTTCGGCGCAGGGGTGCAGTTAGCTTTAGGTGTAGCTCACGGGGCTAAGGAAGTTCTGTCGGCTCACGAACACTCCCTTTGTGATGTACTCTTGTCATTAAATATAACCGCGTTTTTTTAGAATTCAGGTTCTTTAAACTTAAACTCAAACTCAAACTCAATTAAAGTTAAAATTACATGAAATGATTTTGAGAACATATCCTGTTAAGATTAATCATAATAACTAACTACTCCTTACTCGAATTATTAACTACTCCCACTGATGTACAATCATTCATGCATGCACTACACATTGTTTCTTGAATTGGCGGTAATTATTGGACAAAAAATCTCGATGTTTGTCGAAAGCATATTTCCTTTCTTGCCCACGGTTGCCCCTCGTGCTACGTTATATCAAAAATCATACAATTCCGCATCATCTTCCTTAATAAATATATCCTACCTCAGTACTCACAAAAATAACAGTTTTTTTTTAAATTCTACGTATCTTCATTCGAGGGGTGGTCAATTTCTAGCTTCTTTTTGCTCTGAGCGTTCTGCAGTATCGTATCGCAATATGGTACTTTTTTCACTATGCGTTTTTAAAGTTTTAGACAGAATTAAACGTCTGCAGTATCAATCATAATCTTGAGAAACATAGTGTCATCTCGAACATATGCGTAATTGTTCAACTCCGACAGAGGACAGAAGGTTGGGCAGCCACTGGCGATATTCATTTCTCTTTTTGGTCTTTGAAACGAATTGCTGCTTGGATCAGGTCTGAAGGCGTCGATCACGTGCTCTACGTTATCCTGATCCAGCAACATGAACGTGACCTTCTGTCTGAATGGCCAGCGGAGTAACGCGTCATACTGACCGCGCATGACGACAAAGAACACTGAGATGTGTGTTCCTCGACCCATACCATCTCCATTCAAATACAGGCGCACGCACATCTTGTATCCATAACTGCTGGAGTAGAAACAAGGGCTGTAAAGGGAAACTTGCCTCCCTGTTACTGCTTCTTGCTTTTTCCGAGCGAAGTCGGAGATTTTCCAAAGCAAAACACCCTTATAATTGGAGATCTCCTTCTGTTTCACCTGCTCCTCCAAGTCAGCTAGCACCACATTACGCATGCTCAATGTGTGCTCCAAAGATTCAACTTGCCGCTGTAATTTTCGTATCGTTTCCTTGTAACCCTCTTGCTCTCTCTTTAACACGTTCACCTGACGCTCCATATCCTCGTTATCTTTGTTCCCTTCTATCACAAATACCTCAAGATCAGCAAGTTTGGCCTCTTGATTATGCATTCTTCTCGTCGCTTCTTCTAGCCCATTTTTCTGACTACAACTTGAGTTAACAGGCAAAGTAGACTGGTCTTTAACGTTCTCCAGAGATTTGATTCGAGAATCTTGATGATCTACTCTTGACTTCAGGCTCTCTGTTTCCACCAAAATAGCTCCCATTTGCTTCAACGACTGCTCGAGTTGCTTTTCTACTGGATTAACTGAACCATTAGTTTTGGTTAGTGACGTAAGATGTAAGGTGTTGCTAACGAGCGACGATAGCTCTTTTACGTGTTGCAGTATACAAGTCAAGTGTTCTGGCGTGCACTCTTTAAGGTGACTCATTCTTTCATCTAGAGCCATCGCCTAAGAATAAATTGATAGGAACAAATCAGATTCAATGGGTTAACATATTTAAGTGTCCTTTATTTGTATTACTTCGTTCTGAATCAGTTCCCCAGGCTACCTTACTGTCGAGATATACCTTGCGAGCTCGAGTGTGCCTTTATGAGGACGGGACGTAAAATGGATTATCTCAATTCCAAAGGGACGCCTTGCTTAACAAAGCAGCACGAAAGAGGCCTCTGCGGAGGAGAATGTGTTTAAAGTGAAACTAATCTGCGAAAACTGATGATACAAAGAAGGAGCGACCCATTGTGGACGTGTTTAACCTTTTCCGTAATCTCCCAGTTTCCTGGAGGATAGGCAAAGTGGGCTCTGCCGAGGAAATCATAATTTAATGATCAAAGGCATGCGCAAAACCAGGTCACTTTCCACGAGACCTATAGCGTTTTTACTCTCTCCAACTTAATTACCGTATATGTGGCGCTCTAATGAGAAAACTCGGATTAATTTTGCCTACCTTAGTTTCTTTGCATCCAACTGTCTGAAATGGACACAATGTTCTGATTTCTTTACAATCCCCTACAACTGGATCCAAGTGAATAGATATCTGGGAAAGAATTAGAAATAAGCATCTGCTACGTTTGTAGTATTAGAAACTGCGGTAAGTATACAAATCGCCCAATGACTACAATGTAGGTTTAGTTTCGTCAGTAATAATTAACAGCCAAGTCATTTTGTTGAAATACTAATGTAGGGCTCTAAGTTAAACGTCAGGAAAAAATATTGATACATAGTAAGGCTGTGGACCTAGCTAGACGCAAATTTACATAAAGTGCGAATATCGGCCTAAAATGTATAACAAAATGCAAAACAGGCGGAATCGAATGGGTCTTGGCTATGGGTTACACTCGTTTTTATCATTGCTCTCTAGACCTCTTAAGGTAATTCCTTTGAAGTGAAAGTTTTAATAAACTTTTGTCCAGACTTTGTCCAGTAAATATTTATCATATGGGAACTTCAATTTTGACATAAAAAAGGCCATGCTCATTATGGAGCAGTGAGGCATTGAAAATGTCCCATTTTGGAATTATTTGATGCTTATCATAAGAGCGCATTCTCAGTAATTGTAAAATCTTTGTGGGTCCAGACCCATAAGATCGCGTATTAAACTACAGCTAATACACTGTGTGGGACACAAATAGTCGTTTTAAGTTTGATTCAGACAGAAAGCTGCATCTTTGATCGAAAATTTGAACCCGCAAATTTCTTGAGATGGTTGCCAAACTGCAAAATAAAAAAGACTACTGTGTACTATTGCCGCACTGAAAACATATGGCTGTTTGTAACTTGAATTTTATTCACTAGTCCTCATCGCTTACCTGACTTCGGGGAATATCTTGTTTTCCACATTCCGGACAGCGGTCTGGAAATTGGGGGCAGTCAGTGTGGTGATGACCCTGAAAATGCATAATACAAGACAATGTATGTTGGGTTGTTGTGTGAGAAATCGTCAAATGTGCAGTAATGGTATTAACTGTAAACATGTACAATCAAAAATAAGAAAGAGGCGTTTTAGTAAAGAGATCTGATTTTTTTTCACTTGAATGAAAGTTTCATGAACATGAAGTAATGCCTGGAATTCGCAGTTGCGTTGCCTGTAATGACAACCATTAATATTACTGCAGTTTGCTCTTGCAAAACTGTACAGCGCAAAACTTTAAACTTCCCATACACAACTGATAACTATAGCCGCGTACTTCGTTTCGGCGATCTCAACGTGCATGTGTACTGAACACGGTTACAAATATAGTAATGACTAAGTGATTTACCGTCATATCAATGAACACGATCCTTTTTTCACAGTAACTGCACAACTCTTCCCTGTAGCTGCAGCTGTTTTGAAGATGATTAGCTAGCTCGGATCTTTGCACCACAATTCCACATTTGGGATGAACGCAATGGATTTCTCCAAATTCACAGACATTCTCGTGGTCCTGTAAAGTTAAAATACATGTAACACGAAACTACATCACCTCGCAACTACAGGGGAGTTTTGCAAGACTGCGCTTTTAAGTGTTTACTGTACCCAAGTTCGCAATTAGCTAATCAGAAGCCAAGTCTAATGTCCTGATATCCTACGATATCAAGCTAGGCACTAGGCACTTTCAAGTATAGTAATGTTACCGTACGATAAACTTCAAAGAGGTTTTGCCAATAAACAAACGACTCGAAATTTAAGATTTACCTGGTGTTTTGCGGTCGAAAGAAGGCGCAAAAATCTTTCCCGCCAAAACTAAACTTGAAGACGCTTGCCAACTGCGTGGACAAGTACTTAAACAGTCACACTGAAACAACGGAGTCGGAGTTGGGCTGAAAATTTGGGTACGGTAAATACCTAATCGTACCTTTTTGGTACGCTTCGGTGGCATATCAGGCTCGTTTGGTCTCGCCATGGGTAATTTGGCTTGACAGCGTCTCGCCAAAATACGAGCCATGGTTCGACCAAACTCGCCTGATACGCCGCCGAAGCGTAACAAAAAGGGACGATTAGGTATAAATATAGCCATGGAATGGCAATTGCTAAATGTAACCATCTCCTGAAAGATATATTATTTGCACTATTCAAGTGGCTATTTCCTCTTCTCCCTTGCTCCCCGGATTAAAACACCTGCAGCCTGCAGAGCTATAGATATGACAGCGTCGTTTCAGACAACAGTTATCAAGATTTGCCACTTGTGGCTAAATAAACATGTAGTGCAAGCAAGCAGTTAAAAAGTATTGAAAATACTGCCGAACAAATACCTGACGATGCTTTAACTTTCCTTTCCACTGGCAGCCTTTTTCAAGACGAGAACAATGAAGTTCCAGTAAGAGGATCTCACGTTCAACAAATTTATCCGGGAAAACCTTGGCAAGCAGGAGAAAAATATTAGATCACAGAGGATTAGAAACTACTCAGCGGTGGATTCAGGGGTACACTCTATATGAATAATGGGGAAGCGAAGAGAGAAGTGAAAAGGGAAGTGAAAAGGAGAGAAGTGTTCATTTGTTCCCTTTTTTGAAACTATTTTGTTGGGATTCCAGTCCGAGTCCTTAGTTAATAAATCATTAAGGCATATGGGTTGGAGGGGGATTCTTTGTAAAGATCGCCGCAGCAACGAATTTATATGCTCGTGAGACTGAAGTATCTTACGCAAACGAAAATCAGGCCCCGTCCACACTACGCCTGAGAAATTTGAAAACGCACCAATCACAAGCGGCAGAAACGCTTGAGTGCACCCGTAAGCATGCGCAGAGCAATCTCCATTTCGGCCGCCATATTGGATTTGTCTTTGAAAAAGACTCGGGCAGACAAATCACCTGATTATCGTGACGTCATCGTTTTCAAAAAGCTCCGTTTTCAAGCCGTTTTCAATGTTTTTCGTCCACACTAAAACGAAAAGCTCCGTTTTCAAATTTTTCCGTTTTCAAGAGCGTTTTCGAAGAGTTCCGTTTTCGTGATGGATTAGTGTGGACAGTAGGTCTAACCTAGTTTTCAAACTCCTCCGTGTAGAGTGAACGGGGCAAGGCCTCATACACAATTGTGAAAACGCCGTCGATTGAACTAATCCGGCATTGATTTTAGTATGCACGTAGATTGCTATTATGAAGAACACAAGTAAAATATAAATAACAATCCGCTTGTATTAAGCACAACAGATGACAACAAAACTGTTTACAACATTGGCCGAAGAAGATTAAAGAATTTTATATTATTAACGTTGGAACATATATGACATGCACGCATGTGCATACAAATCGACGGGAAGATCACAATGTATTTCCCCATATGTTAACTTCAATCTCTCCACGGCCACTTGTAACAGATATTATAAAAACAAAAATAGCGAGTGGAGTAATACCCTAGCAATCATGAGATGAAAGGCTATAAGCACCAGAAAGTCTGACAATCTCTACTTCAGGAAAGTCAAGTAAAATAGAGGTTTTGTTTTCTAATAACTTACTTCTTCTTTTCTAAGAGTGGTTCCATCGGCAACGCATGTACTCTGTGATGGTTTCTGACTGCAACAAAACCAGATATACACATATTAAAACTACGCTTATTGTCAGTTCCTCGAAAAAAATAAAACTGTCATTAGCATATTCTCCATGAGCCACAAAGGAGGAGCGTAGTACTGTTTTGATTGAACAACAAACGCAAATACACGATAATATTATATTTGGAATTATTAGCGTATTTTAGACATTTTCTTACTATTTTAAGTATCTTGAAATGACGTGTTTTTGTACATGTAATTCAGCCGTACAGCTGCTAGCTGTGTTTCTTAATAAATGTTATTTGCATTCGTCTGCAAGTCTAAGGCCTGCTACAGCCACGGATCCGACTTGAATTGTAACATTTAGATTAGCATTTTCGAGGAAGTAGATTTTAAAACGTTCTCTAGCTGGCTATTTTTTTAAAAACGCACAAGCTTTTGACTGCTTTAATTACACTGCCAGTCTTCGACAGATGAAAACGTTTAAGCTGTTGACCACTTCCATTCAGACAGTCGAAGGCTCGTTTTTTTAAACTTTTTTAGCTAAGAAAAAGTTTAAATTTCACTATAATTCATCCTGGCTGAGGTCCCTTGATATTTTCATTATCACATTGAAGTACCTCTGCTAGTGTGACGTTTTATTAAGAAGCATCCCATTTATATTCTCACTTCTGGCTGATGGAGGTTTTGTTCAGATCCAACAAATTGGGTTTTACCAAAATGTTTTGCTTTTCTTGTGTTCTCATTCTTGAAGACTCTGAAAACTGGTATCTTATTGAACTCCTGAACACCTTGGAGGACATCCACGTCATATCGTTCTACTTCCTCATAGCTTCTGGATACATTCCAGACGCATTTCTATCGAGCAAGTTAACGCATACTGTTCAGTAGCGTGTAAATAACAAGGGTTCTTACAGGCGATCAGATACTATAGAGCGTCAGACTTAAAGGATTGGCTGTTATCTGACGTTATTTATTTGAAAATAGCTTGACTAAGGATGAATCTTGTACATGACTATGAAACTTGCCTTCAGAGTATAAATTATTGCCAAAAATGGAATTGTATTCGCCGCTTCAGAACCTCCTTCTACGTATACATTCTTTCAAGCGCACGTTTGAGGGCCTGTCTGGCAGAGCTAGAATCTCGGCTATAAGTTAAAATTTAAGCCCATTTCTCTACTATCGGTAACTAATGCAAATCCGAGAACTCAGGTATCATACTAAAAGAGCGTCATTTCGATTCACAGCTAACAGCCTTAGTAACTGAAATTCCGGCAATGAAACCACATCCAGACCCTCAGGTTTACGCTTGATTAGCTTTTATGGCTCTCTGGTTCATTTGGATTATTTTTACAAAACCCCTTAACGATAAGGCATCAAAACTGAATGCGTAAACGACAGATACCTTAGAATAGAGTTGATACACTCTCTGCAATAACGATGACCACAAGTTGTCTGGACTGGTTCCTTTAACACACTGTTGCACTTAGTGCATAAGTGTTTGGGGTCAACCTTGACTCTGTCAGCTTCTGCTAGTTGATAGCCCATCACTTTCCTACACGGATCAAAACGAAGTGGTATCGTCAAACTTTAGTACTTGGAATGACCAAATTTATAGCGGAAACGACTTGAAATTTCGTTATCTTTATGGTAATCATTCCTTTTTGAGCCTTCCAGTATTGCCACGTTTCAGTGACAGGAAGCGTATTTATAGTCACATTATAAAAATATACAAAAAGACAACGGTGCATTCCCGGGCGTCGCAGATTACACTGGAAGCATTATTTGGATAATATGGGTGGAAGGGGCTGAAAGCTGGGCCGGAAGCCGACTACATTGCGAACAAAATGAATAAGGACAGTACCGAACCAACGGGCAATCGATGTGATGCCATTAAGCTACCCAGGTTTAGAATACTGCAAAGACTTATATTAATATCAATTGCTCCTGACTCGACAGTATATTAGGTTTAACTGGGAAGTGATCGAGAAGTTTTGGCGCTAAAAAAAAACAACATTTTCAAGCCGTCTTATTTCAAGTGCTGGTCATGGTTATGAGATATCAGCTGTCTTACTAGAACATTCCTAGCTGTTTATGATTCGTTACGAGTTTCTGTTTTAAATATGTTGGTGGAATCAGATTCAACAATATCGTTATAGTAATGACATTATGAAATAAAGTTGTGGTTGAAGTAAAAGTGAAAGACACTCTTAAATGTATTCATGAAAAGCCCCATCGACAAAAAATTTGGTTCCTGACCCGATGGAGTTTTCCAACTTTAGAAATTTGGCCTTTGTGTTCGTCTTCACATGCACAACAGAGAAAACTCCCTCTTATACCTGTGCATATGTTAGATTAAGAACATTACTTTTAAAACAGGAAGGATTTGACGCCAACGTCCGGTGGATCAATTTTTTTCTTCATATCCGGGTAAGCACCGATCTACGAGAAGCAGAGAGAAGACCGGAAACGTAAACCTATACTGCACACAGGCAGTACGTAATATCTGAACATGCAACTTACATCTCAGTCTCAAAGAAAATGATTTTAGTCGAGTTCTTTTGAACGATATCGACATACCTCATGTACTGAATCACAAAGAATTATCTCTCTTGTCAACTTTTAATTTTCACTTCCGGTCTGCTCTTCTGTCCGTCTCTGAGTAAACTGCGGCATTGTTACCGCCGATTTCGAGTAGATGACCAAGAGATTGCAATGCAATACACTATAAGGGAATTCTGTTTACGCGCAGCTCAGAACATTCTAAGCTTATCACTTGTGCTGAGTTTAATAGGAAACGTGCATGCATGGAAAGGTAACATTTCACACGATTGTTCAGTTTATGTATCATAATCCGGCGTCTCCGTTAATCAGTGTTGGCAAAACTGTTGACGCTGTAGAAACATTCTGTATATTGAACTGCAAACACTTAATTTGTATGCGCTCAAGTGCGTTTAACTCACCTCAAAAAATGGTACGTCAGCGCCTTGCACTTCCACAATCCTTTTGCTTTGTATTTAGAAACTGTCGAAGGCGGCAATCATGTAACGGCCGCAATCTGTTAACGGGATTCTGGGAATTTCCCTGCTTTATATTCAACAGGCACCCTATGCTGCTAACTTGTCTATTTTCAGACGTATGATTGATTTCTTTCGCCAGACCCTCATTACAATGTAAGTGATATACTTTGAAGATTCTCCCCCAGGTCTTTCTAGAATCGAATGAAATCAATTATGAAAACTAGCTCTAAATTTTCTTTTCAGCAAGACCGTGAATAATATGAATCAGTCATAGGGGAGGGGGGGTGGTCATACAGACTGACTTCATGAAACTGAAAGCAGTTTCTGCCCTACCTTATTTTAATATTTGATTGTACTACTCTACTATACATGCATTTAAATAAGGGAGACTAAGATAACAGAAAAGTATAGGACAGTACGGTGAACTGCTTACAAAAGTAATGAAGCAGTCGTCTGATAGGACTGCCTTTCACTTCCGCTTCACTCCGGCGACTGAACCGTATGCTACAAAATCGTTTGTAGTCGGCGTTAATAACGGGTGCATTTCTTTAAGAAAATCCTTAAGCACTTTCCCTTCACTGGTTACCCGTTTCAAAAATAAGCGTGATATAAAACTTGCTAGTTTTCATCTTCGGACCAAATACATGAGTAGCCTAGCCAATATTAAAAAAAAAATTTTGGAAGTATTGGCAACGACAAATACCAATTAAGTAAGAGAGACAGTTTACTGAAGCTTAAGCTTGTCCTCTACGTAAACTGGCTTGATATGGAACCCATGGAGTTTATTATGATTATCAATGCTAGGCCTTAGTATGGGTATTTCCGATGAAATTGAAAACTCTACGTCCGATGAAGCGACGATTTAAAAATTTAAGTTTTTGCAAAGTACGACTTAACGGAAATCAATGAGAAAAAAAATAGCTTGAAGCAAGGGAGCTAAAGGTTCATCGTAGATTGTGTGCTATATTACAATGTAGTTGTCGAAGACTTTGAAAACTTAAACATCCCTTTCAAAGAGCTATAGGAAATCATTACGCAAATCAATTCTTGATGTACATGTATAAATTAAAAGCGACGCTTTCTTTGAAATATCGGCAATCTGGTGTACACAGTGCAACGAATTCAATCGACTTCCGCGAGTACTCATGCATCAAAGACATCAAAGATGCTTAATGCTATGCAAACGGATGGAATATACGTACATTTTTTCATTACGGGAAGTCTTTGGCATAATTCGCACTCATCAACAAAGTTTAGTCCCATTATTTGCTGCCAATACAATATCACTTTTGCCTCGCGTCACTGAAGTTGCTAATAGCTACCGCTGTGATCTCTATCGGTTTAGCTTAAGTTTTCCAAAATCTGCCTGCCCATCCCAAGCACGTCACTATACGCCCACTTTAAACGTTTTAACCCATTTTCAAAGCTTTTACAAAACGGAAAAGTTGGAATTAAACTTGGCATTGTCCTCCGATGACAGATTTCTAACGCAAGGTAAAAGAACGATTACCAAGTGCGATCCCAAATTGGCGTTACGATCACTTTCTTTCCTTATCACCATGACATCATGAGCAGTTCACACACAACCCAAGCTTGTCGTTCCCCGCGCATCCAAATTAAGTTACCCATTCCAAACCGTCCATCTTTTTGCTTTTTCAATGTATACCATCTCTTTTCGAGTTCCTTTACCCGGGCAAATAAGCTTTCTGAAGATAACGTGCTATAATTACGTACCCTAAAAAATTGCGACGTAATTTATAACTAACATCCCAGGTTGAGATATAAGACCTTGGAAACACAAACTCGGATACGAAATGATACCTGTGAACTATGAGCTTCCTTAGCCTGTTTCCATAGACACCGAGTACAAGCATTAAAAGAGTTTCAGTGAAGAAATCAGCGCTAGCCTGTGATCATTGAATGCTACGAGGGACAAGAATCCTCTCTTGGCTTTTGTCTCTGTCGCATCTTTAAAGAACAGCGTACGTGGCAAATATGCTTATTGTGACATTAATTTTCACCTTAAATAAAATATTGGGAAATTTATCAGTGCACTATTCGTTTAATACTAATACAAGGAGACGACCTGTACAGAAAGAGACAACTGTCCTGCGGAACCTTGAAACTAAGAGCTGAGACGCGACTAGCAAACTGCAATAAGCTAGTAGGTAAAGATGAACATACAAAAGGGTATATCCGCGTGATTCTTCATACGTAACAATGTGTCACGCTAATAGTCACTTACCTTTCACTGAAGTAAGACTGTTTTGTTCTTTTCTTCCTCGATTGATCCTGACCGATCGCCCACACGAAAAACATTATGTACTGACTCATTGCTAAGCTTTTTATTGCTGTTTGGTAATGAATCGGAACCATAAACATCCTTTTACAGAGATAGAGTTAGAATGATCCTGACGACCTTTTATACAACATGCCATATCAAGTTGTCCGTATTTGGTTATTAGCCCCGTCACAAAAACTGAAGCGGTGAAACATTCCGATAGGAAAATGAGTCGTGCTTTAAAGGTTTGTTCCAATTCGTGATTGGGCTGCAAAGAAGCAGCACAGTATTTTTTTGAGCCCCGCATTTATGGAGGTTGTTTTCGCAGCCTTCCAAACGATTTTCATGCGGCGAAATTCAAAAGTTATTTTCCTGTCACGTTTGGATAGGCAATTTTACCAATCACCGTCAATTTTCCAACGCCTACTGAATTTTCCAAAAAAGGCTCCCGAAAATTACTCCGGACTTTGAATTTTGAAAATTTGAATCGATGAAATAGAAGAACGATGTATTTAAGTCACCATTTACGGTGATTCTAATGTCAAAGAATGGGTCCAGTGATCACAAGAGTCCGCTGAAATCCTAGTACAGATTTTAAACCGAATAAGAAGTCTCTACGACTTGTAGCGCAGTGGGACAACTGCTCTCATCATTTATCGCGTGATATCGAAACGGCGCCCAGGGAACGGTGAAGTAATCTCCACTGAAGACAAGGTTGTGTCAGTTGGCCGATTACACGATTAGTAGTCTGACCGCTTCCCTCGCTGTCAAACGCAACAAAATACACTTTTACCGAAAGCCATGTTTTAATTGTATTTTTATCACCTGCAGTTAAAAAGCTGACATTGCGGTGCAGTTGCAGTTAATTTATTTCTCCACACAAGTTAAAAGCAGTTTGTTGACACTGATACTAGCAGTTCTATCTGGTAGAAATGGCTGGCTATCATCCCGGAAGGGTAATTTTGGGCTCAACAAACTTTGCCATGCTCATAGTGCTTAAAACGCCTTGAAAACATACGCCGAAATGGCAGATTCCATCTATGAGACATGTCTGCCAGAAATCATGGAGTTGTATTCATCATCCAGAACTGGATAATTGTTTTGACGAGAGCAACTACCATCGTTACCTGCAGGCGCATCTCATAGGGGAAAAAGGCCTTTCGGCAGAAAGTAGTCTATATGTTTTCTACATTTCTGTCGGATATCCCTTGTTAATTTCTCCCTTAAATCTATCTTAAACCGATGAATATACTAGTCAGCTAATGAGACCTGAACAAAACTTGATATATAGTTGCAGCTGTAGCGTTGTACTAGCAGCTTCTGACCTCTGATTTTCAGTTATTGTCTATAAGCAATATCCTACAGAGGACAGACGTAGACTAGTTTTAACACTTTAACCAAGCCTGCTTCGTATTGTTAAAAAAAAGGAAATGTCATGTTAATGTCCACCACAAGTGCGTTAACAGAGTTAGCGGACCTAAATTTTCTTTTGGGCAGTAACAGGTTGATCGTGCGAGTGACACTGAATGGGAGGCGAGCGCCGCCGAGAGTGGAACTACTCGTATACTACATGTAGGTAAGCCAGTAATTTCCTACGTGTTCTTCCTTTCGGTAACATAAATTCTGCATGAAGCAAGTAGAAAGTATACTTAAAGGAGCTCAGTCACGGCCTTTTGAGTTATTTTTAAGCATCTACAAAATTGCTGTTAAATTGACGGAAACCTGAAAATAATACTTTACAAAGATAGAAAAACACCAAAGAGATTATAACAAAGCATAGAAGAACAAGGATGGTTGAGGATGGAGAAGATTGACACGGATTAAAAAACAACGAAATTGAAAAGTTTAGCTAAACTTTTCAAATCGTTTAATCGTGACTGAGCCCCTTTAAGCATCTGATTGGAAGTCAGTTACGATTGCAACTGATTAAAACGACCCACCTTAAAATTTAAGGGTCCGAAAATGGTAACTCAACAGACAAGCATGTGATTCTAAGTTGTGTTAATTTAACCTTGCGTACCGCAAATGTAAATATGTAAAAGAGCATGGTCCAGACTTCATTGCTTAAGTCTTCCATACTTTACTGACGTAACTTCTCAGATGGAATATCTTAAGAAGAGTTTACTCTAAAGGCCATTGTATCTTTAGGATGACTATTGAAATGATGATAAAAATAAGAAACTTTCGTACTTGTCACTGTCAGGGCTTAGAATGAACACAGGTAAAACTGGTTGTTATTTTTAACAGAACATTTTCTATTCTTCTACCATAGCTAAAAAGAAAATGAAAAAACCTTTCCAAACCTGGGTTGTTGAGAGTTGGATTGAGGTATGGCGTTTTCCCAAATAAACACTAGCTGTATATTCTAAGAAAATTTTGTGGAATTTTCTCAGTTACGAACAGCTCACTTGATGCAGAGAAAAAAAGCATCTTTTAAGTTTTTTGAACACGCTTCTAACGCTTTCTTTGTTTATTTTGACTTCAAGTTCTATTTTATCACGATGCCATTTGGCTATAACACGTTTTGTGATCGTCGAGCACCAAACATCGCAACCCATGTGCATACAATTGGTCGTTTGTGTAAGTTTCAATAAACGGTAACAAACACTGCAGCACATACCAATGACCCTGTGGCCTTCCTAAGTTATGTGTAAAAAAAAAAAACAGAAGTAGCAACTACAAAGTAGGAATATGGTGATCTTACGATACCGTAAATGATCGGAGGACGCAATTTCCACCAGTCCGATTATCACGACCACTACTAGGACTGTTATTAAAGCGAGCGGAATGATGATCGGAGTAAATCTAGTTTTTCACTTCATTAGTGCAGTCGTACCTCTAAACGTACATTTTAAAATCAGTACAAACTAGAATTTACAGAATCATAACCCTTCACAGATCAGCGCAGTCAACTATGACCTTAATAAACATTGCGTCATCTTTAATATAAGCATGCCTATTTAATTCCGCAAGCGGAAAGAACAACGGGCATCCACTAGCGATGTTGGTTTCCCTTCTTGGTCTCTGGAAGGAGGAGCTGTTTGGATCAGGTCTGAAGGCATCGATCACATGCTCCACGTTTCGCTGATCCAGTAACATAAAAGTGACTTTTTGTCTGAAGGGCCAACGAAGTAGTGCGTCATACTCGCCACGCATGATCACGAAAAACAGCGAGATATGAGTACCTTTGCCCATCCCGTCGCCATTTAAATAAATGCGCGCACGCATTTTGTAGCCATGACGACTTGTAAAGAATGGAGGACTATAAAAGGACTTCTCCGGCTCGTTGAACGAGTCATATATCTTAGCTGAGACATCGGAAATCTTCCAGAGGAGAACGCCATCAAAGCTGTCGGGTACTTGGTCTCCACTAGTGCTTTGTAAGCCAGCACTTGGCCTAGTGTTCCGAGTTCTCAATTCTTCTTCCATGGTGTCTACTTTTGCCTGTAATCTTCTCAGAGTTTCCTTGTTAGTCTCGTCTTGCCTCTTTAGCCAAACGATCTCGTTGTTTTGTTCCTGGATTGCTTGGTTTGCTTCAACAAGCAGAAGCTCGTGGTTTGCAAACTTCGCTTCCATGTTATTCAGTGTACGCCTGAAATCATTCAACGCTTCACTTACTTGATGATACTGACCTTGTAAAGAGCCATGTTGTCGCCCAGGAACTGAGTCCGGTTCAACCAGGTTGTCCTCCAATTGCGCCAATCGAGAGCTTAACTCGTGAACTTCTTCCTGGATGTTTCCGTTTTCCCGCACAACTGCTGTAACTTGTGACACCAGCTGAGAGACTGTGGTCTTCATTCGATCCATCACCGCAATACCCTCCCTCAAAGGGTGTATTTCGTTAATGTAGCCTCCAACTTGGTCCCTTAAACTAAATACAAAGCGGGCCAGAAGACTGAGATGAAAGGCCACCAAAGTCTGATCGTGATGACGTTTCTCGCCACGTCTCATCTCCTGAAATTTACCCCCAAAAAATACACAGATAAGATACAGCATGGGATAAAATATTCAGGTAACTTTAAGGACTCAAAAAGGCAAGCTGATCCCTGAATAGTGATAGTGAAGATATCTGCCGTATCGAACAGTAAAAGACATGAGTGAAACGTTCGCCAATATTCATGTACTTCAACTAGAGTAAATAAATAATTTTAACTTCACGTCTACCAAATTAAAGTTGATGGTGATGAAAGTTTATGAAAGTGCCAAAATCTTAACGATTGTCCAGACGTTTCGGGACTGTGCCCTTCATCAGTGGAGTGTTCGTTATGAGTTTCCTGGTGTTGAATTTAAATTTCAAAAGTTGCGTTTTGCACGCGCGCGCGAACTTCAAATGAAGTGAAAAACAACATTAAGGCCACGCGGCTGGCGTGTCCCAAGTCGAAAGATGAGACGCATTTCCTGCCTCTTCCTCTGCTTGTTCCCATCGCAGAGTTTGATCCCGCAGACCAGTGCGTCGGCTGCGGTATGTCCGTTGGAACTGAACTGCTCTGCGACGGGAAAACCAGGCGCAATCTTGTGGATGCTTCGAAGATGTTCACCAAAACGTTCCCTCAGAGTGCGCCCAGTCTCGCCGATGTAAATGGCAGGGCAACGACGGCAGGAGATGCCGTAAATCAGACCAGAGGACAAACAAGTGAAGGAATCTTTGATGGTTAAGCAATCCCTTGGCCCCAGAAGATCGGTGTTGCTGGAAATATGGTCTTTTGGTTTGCTGGAAATATGGTCTGATCTTCTGGGGCCAAGGGATCGCTTAACCATCAAAGATTCCTTCACTTGTTTGTCCTCTGGTCTGATTTACTGCACCTCATGCCTTCGCTGCCCTGCCATTTATATCGGCTAGACTGGGCGCACTCTAAATTCAACACCAGGAAACACCAGGAAACGTGGCGTAACTCATAACGAACACTCTACTGATGAAGGACACAGTCCCGAAACGTCTGGTCAATCGTTAAGATTTTGGCACTTTCATCAACTTTCATCACCTTTATTTATTGTTGTAACAAGTGCCAGGCAGCTTTCGAAGCTTTTGCAGCTTTTTACATATAATAGGGTAACTCTATGAATAACTATAATTACCTCTATGCTTTTGCAACCAAGTGTCCGAAAAGGGCACACTGCTTTAGATTCTTCGCAATCCCCATTCACGGGATCGTGATGTTCTCGCAATTTGCCTCGAGGAATACCTGTCTCGTTGCAAAGGTAGCACTTAATTGGAAAAGACTGACAATCCTTGTTTTCATGAGCCTGCAATGAGTGATTAAGAGATGACTTGATGAGATGATAAGGAAGCAAACAAACAAACTAACAAGCAGAAGGGATGAGCAGGCGATAACGAAGGGGAGGAGGGACAGACGGAGTCTCTACATATATAAATATAGGAGAACTGCTAAGTTTTGCAAAACAAACAGCATACCTGCAAGTCAGCAAAAGGCATTATTTCGCGGCAGTGGTTACACTCTACATGTCTTTGGATGCATTCCTTTTCACGATGTTCTGCTAGTTCTGATTTCAGAACTTTTACTTCACAATTGCCACACGGTATCTCTTCGTACTCGCAGGTAGCAACGTGCTCCTATAAAGACAGGTAATAGTTAAATGTCATTTGTTCTCTTTACGTTTAAACTACGCTGACCCGGCATGGATCATCAAATGTTTACAGCTGTTTATAGAAAGGTTGTCCAACAAAACCGTACGCGACAACTGATGCCGAAAGATATTATGGGTAATGGAAGTTCACGTTCCTTGATTGAGGCTTTAGATGTTTCAACGACAAAGATCGAAACAGCACAAACACATGTATTGATTCCTTCTCTTTTCTTGTTGGTAAACACCGTGAACCTTATCAACGCCAAACTCTTTCGACCCATAATACCAATCGGCATTGACGCTTACGCTTTTACGCTTTTGAGGGACAACCTTTGCCGAAACAGCTGTATATATACCGAGTAGAAATCATTCCAGTGTGTGAGAGTATGGAAAGCTTTGACAAGGATCGGAAACCTTACTCTTTCGAACAAACCATATGTATACATAACTTAATTATTTTGTTCAGTGAGCTTGTCGAAAGACAGTTTTACCAGTTCTTGTTGTAAAATGAGGAGTGTCACCGAAAGGAACGGGTACACCGATGTACAATGGAATTTGAATACAGCCAATGATTAGATGAAGAAGAGCTTAACGACTTATTAACTATAATGACTAACCTCCAAGCTGGTTATATTATCTTCCCAATCACAGCCGCGTTCGTTATGCAGGCAATGAACTGTGAGACTCCGGATTTCCTTTCGGACACATCCATCAGGGAATACCTGCCCAATCAAGTAAACAAACAGTCGTCTTCGTATGATGCCTGTCTAAATGTATCAACGAGTCTGGACCACTACTGAAACTCTAGACAACAGTTCGCAAAGGTTTAGCTTGTTGTCCAGTCCGATTCAGTCATCAAATAGCACGAAGTGGGTGCGAGGTGAAAACCAAATTCTAGAACCCTACCTTCCTCTTTCTTCAATTAAATCGTCTGTATATATTTGGGTTTTATTCAGGGCGTTATTTAGCTCCGGCGCTAAGGCCTTTTAAGTCTAGATCTTGCCTTTCAGCTCTTCTAAGACTCCGTTGCGGCGTTTTAAGCATTTGTCTTGTTTTTTACGTTCTCTCTAGTTAGCTAGCTTTGCCTGCAAGCAATTTCATGAGAATTTGTCGAATATTATTTTTACGATAACTGCAGAAATTCACGCTCGCTCATTGGCTACATTTTATGGTCAATATGCGGACAGACATATGAATTTGAAATTCGTGCGACGCGTCAGCGAACGAGAGCGGTAAATTCGACAATCTGTTATCGTAAAAAAAAACAAATTGATGTCAGTTTTTAATGCGTCTGTTCTGTTATTGACAGTGAATTTCGTAATAACATTGTCAAAGTAGTCTGCGGATCCACAGCTACTTGGACAATGTTATGATGAAATTCATGATCAATAACAGGACAGACTTATAAAAAACTGACGTCAATTTGTTAAAGTGCGTGTATCTCCTTGACTTGGCATCGACGGCAATTAAATAATTTAGGAATGAAAATTAACAAGAAAAAATTCCATACAAATGTAATGAATATGCCAAATAGATTCTTGCACTTTAGTGGTCCACTAAGCTAGGTGCATCAATCTGTTTATTTCAAGCAAATCCGATTTAATGGTTTCATATTTTTTGCTTTCGATGCAGAGATATCATGAACGCTAACTACAACTCATTGGCTGAAAACCATGGCAACATTTAAAGCTAAAGTACTAAAGAAACATCGCCTAAGCTCTTCCAAAAATTACGCTTAAAGGATGATTTTAAAGGCAGGAACAGTTCTTCAAACAAATAGGCAGATAAACGACCAAACATACGAATAGCTTCTTTGTAACTGGGGATTTTGAATTATTTTTAAACTTGGAGCCGAATTCCCGACTATCCAAACATATTTTCACGCAAGTTTTCGTAACAACTTCATTTGTTTTAAACCTACACAAATTTTATTTTTACGAAATTTTTCAAAGTCAAGTACGTTTTAGAATGGAATGGAGCCCTTTTATTACTTGCGAGCTTTTGAAACGTTTATCTCGGTTCTGGAAACATTTTAAATGCCATCTCGTAATCATTTTTCAAGTGAAAAATTGTAAAGTCTCATTGGATAAGGAAACGAACGAGGTTTACTAATAACGACTCACGGGTTATGAAAGGCGTTACGAACAGATTTTTCTTAACTGAAACAGCAAATTTGAAAACAATTGTTGCTTCAAATTGTACTTTGGAAGTTGATGGTATTGTTGTTGGTTACGTTACGTTGTTATGTTGCGATGGGTTTCGTTGTTTCTTTTTAGTTCACGTTATTTGTGATCTTTGACCACAGTTCTCAATTTAGATAATGCTTCTTTGCATTTTATTTAAGGTGGCTCAAAACAGTTGTCAGCCGGCATATTCCAAGACGTATATTTGAATGGCTCATCATAACCGCTCTGTATAGGTTGACGCCACTATCATAGCAACAGCATGACCTGCTAAAACGCCCTTAATTTTAGCTTTATGCGTTTACAACTCAAAAACATTCTTTTTTATTATCGAACTATCATAAGCATAACAAGATGCAACTTTTTACACTGGAGTTTGAAAAAAAGTCTGTGGAGTGGGTTTTGAGTTCTTTTTCGAAAACTCTGAATGCTTATCTCCTGATTCAATAATAAAAAATGGGGGTCACTCAAAAAGAGCTCTTTTTTGAGTTAAGCGCTAAAAGCTAAAATTATGGTTGCTTTTAGCAGACCATATTCTTGGTATGGTAACCTGTTGCATGAAAAAGATGACCGCAACTTGTTAACCAATGATTAGGCACTTTTGTGATACCATTATTGTGACATCACCTGTTACAAAGTGGTAATATTCATCCTTCAAAGTATAGATGTTAGGAAAATGCTAGCGTAACTGTTGCCAGCCTCCTTAAATAAAATTTTGCGCAGAGCATACCGACATCTTCGAAAACGGAAGTTTCGCTTTAAAAACGCGTCAAATGTTTTCCGTCCACACGACGCCGGAGGAATTTAAAATCGCAGCAATCACCGATCATTTTGGATTGTCTTAACGAAAACTTGGTCAGGGAAATCACTAGTCTCCTTCGCAGCCGTTTTCGTGTCCGCTATTTGCACATGCAAATGTAGACACATTGCAGAGCTGTAGAAATTTAGACCACTACTTCATATAGTAGAAGTATGAATTACGAATTCAAGACAACATTCCGAACCAATAGAATTCGAGGAATTGAGTCGGCAATTGCGTCAACGATCACTTGGTAAAAAAGGCAACGCACGCTTCGCGAACGAAGGAACATTTGCGCTTTGTCTTCGTAGCTTTTGGGTTTCACTGTCGACGTTAGAAAGCGAGGTACGTGAGTGAGCTTTTTTCATTTTCTTACTGAGTTTGTCATGAATTTCTTAAAAGGTGTTGTCTCAATATGTCACAGCTTTCGAAATGCGGTTCAACCTGGCCGAATAAATGGCTTTGACAGATGCTTTCAATATGTCGATTGATGTGAAGCTCGACGCAATAGAAATAGTTACTCCTGTGCTTGCGAAGACACAAATTTTAAAGTTTTGTCAGCCCCACATGGGGAAACAAAAGCCGAAAACATCTCAATCTCGTTCCCAGAGCCTAAGTGTCTTTTGGTCAGCGCCCAGACACGGAGCTCTGGAATAACCCATTTCAAGAGTGCAAGATTTTAGGACTTCCGGTTTCACGGCGCATGTGTGCCTTGGTTTAAAACATGGTGTTTATAGATAACGTCGATGTGAATGCGTATTGAATGCCTTTGTGGAACGAGTCCACATCGATTTTACCTCTGGACGCCTTTTTTTAAGCCAAAGCACGTATGCGCCGTGAAACCGGAAGTCCCAAAATCTTGGACTCTTAAAATGGATTATTCCAGAGCTCTGTGTCTTGGCGCTGACCAAAAGACACGTGGGCTCTGGGAACGAGATTGAAAACATCTATCATTGCCAAAACGTCTGCGAAAGCTGTGGACAGTTTATATGCACGAATTTGTTCAAGAACTAGTAATCTTCTCGATCGCTATTATCTAAAGATGACTTTTAGCAAACCTAGCCTTGATATCAGAACTAGTAGTTTTGTTTATAACTATTACCTGAGGAAAAGTTTAAGCAGAACTTTCCGTGCAAATTATGATGAACATTGTTGTGGACTTGCTACCATCTTGTGACAAAAGATCTTCGTGCTATTTCAAAATAGTTAATTATAAACAAGTGAAACGACGTAGAGACCGAAAGCCGTCTAGATTGCCAAAAAGATTATAAGATCCACAAGTGAAACAACGTGGAGAAAATGCAGTGCATCGCACCATGTACCTTGCATTGACATATTATTTATATATTCATCCCATGAATTCTCAGTATTGCTTTCAATAAAACGTTCAGGGTTATTGCTAAGGTATTGAACGTAACACCAGCTTGTCTAATGAGTAAGTGATGATTTGGATCACCATAACTGATGAGAAACTGCTCGGAAAAAACAGTCGCCTTCACCACCAACATCAACAGGTCTCAATCCTAGCTGACGTAATCGCAAATTTAACAACATAGTGGAACCAACTGACAATATAGTTTGACTGTTTAGATTTTATTCAGGACCTGGAGTTAACTCGATATCACAGATGTCAAAAAAGTTCCATTCTTGAAACACAGTGTCTCTTGGTACTTCTTGTCGATTTTGTTATTTTGTGATTTTTCAAGCAAGAACTAGTTATTCTTTCTTATTTTGCAAGGATTTGCTTGCTGTCTCACTTCAGTTTCAAAACGTTACTGACAAAAACATTCACATTTGTGCAGATATGTTACATACCATAAAATAGTGAGTCACTATAAAGCCATACAATCTGGACGATTTAGGAGTATATTTTCTGAGAATACACTTCAGCTTGCCTAACTTGTCTCTTTCTCGTGGATCTTAAAATCGCTTTCGGTAATCTATATGGTTCTCGGTCTCTACGTTGTTTCACTTGTGGATCTTATAATCTTTTTGGCAATCTAGACGGCTTTCGGTCTCTACGTCGTTTCACTTGTTAAGACCAGTGAAAGTCTTAAATGCCAATTAACAAGTCGTGAGAAGAATCAAAATACTGAATGTCAGAGTGAATATAAGAAAGGAATGAGGCCAGGTTGACCCGTACTTCGAAAGCTGTGACATATTGAGACAATGCCTTTTAAGAAATTCATTACAAACTTAAGAAAATGAGAAAAGCTCACTCACGCACCTCGCTTTCCAATATCCACAGTGAAACCCAAAAGCTACGGAGACAAAACGCAAATGTCCTTCGTTCGTTTGCGAAGCGTGCATTGCCTTCTTTCTCACGTGATCGTTGAATTTCCAAATAGCATGTACGCATTGCGTACCTATTTTGGGGGGGATTTCACGCAATGCTCCCCCAAAGAAACGGCTGCTCACATCGGAACAACATTCCTTTCCATTGTTTGACCAATCACAGCTTTTGTTCCATTTTCAAGAACCTCGTCGCGCCAAATTTGCCATTTTAAACTTGTCCAATCAGAGATCGTTTTTTTATCTTCCCATAACATGGTGGGAAAGTCACAAGTCAAAAATAGGAGACAATTAACGGCGACTCGTAAAGAAGCTCAATGCTTACCAGAAGCTTGCAATGCAGAAAATTGTCATCGAGAAGGACGATATCTTCGTTAATGTGCCCGAGTTCGTTAATTTGTCGAAACCATTTGTCGAAAATTTGTCTTGCCTGAACTAAGGCGCGTAAACAACTAGTAGATCAATCAAGTGGTGCCAGAACGACCAAATAGACCTATACATCGAGCAAGCGAAACATAAGCTCGATCGGATAGCTGCAAGAAACACAAGACCTTCTCTAAATAAACGTGTAGGTTTCTCGCGGTAAAGCTACGTTTCCGAAGAAAAACGCTCGAGATAATATAAGGAACTACCTCTTGTACTTGCAAACAGTTCTAATCACAGCCGGGCCCGGCGCGCAATGTAGAATGCAAGTTAGTAATTGAACATGTTCACGTTTAATTTTATATTTTGTCCCTCAAAAGCAAATTTGGGGAGATTTAAAAGCGTATCGTGCAATAGAAATGAGCCTGAACAATGCATAAACACATGGCAAATGCAGAAACCATACAGACCTATGCCATAACCTATAAAGATTTGCCATAGCACGATCTATTAAAAGGCTCAAGGCTACTTAAAATTACCCCTTAATACTCAACAAGTGTCCTTCATGAACACGAGTGATTTGCCGCAGTGATTACTTACCTTGCGTGTCTTAAACACTCACAGTGTATCATTTTATGCCAATTTTATTTCCATGATCAATACACCAGCTGTCGGTTATCTGTCACATCCTGATTTTTCGCGCGAAAGCTTACGTCATTCGTACTTTGCTGTTATGTGATTGGTCTTTTCAACAGACCGCAAGCAAACCACAAATATAATCAAATATAATATAGAAAGGAACGTTGTTCGGATGTGAGCAGCCGTTCTTTGGGCGGAGCTTTGCGTGACACCCCAAAAAACGAGACTAGGAGACTAGGAAATCGCATGATTATCGTGACGCTTTCGTTTTCAAAGAAGTTCGTTTTCAAAATTGTCTTCCGTCCACACGAAAATGCAAAGCCGGCGATTTCAACTCTCTCGGGTTTCAGGAGCGTTTTCGGAAAGCTCCATTTTCGTGACGGATTAGTGCGGACGGTAGGCAAAACCGTAGAAATAAAAGCTGCGTTTTCAGATTTCCCCGGCGTAGTGTGGACGGGGCCTTAAACTCGTTCACGTGACCGGACGAATTCCATCGGAGACATGCCATGGTTTGACTTTTCATAAAGATGGTTTTCAGCCAATCTGAATTAGCGTTATATGATGATCACTGTATACTACCTCAGATCGACTGAATTCTTCATCATCTGCTTTACATTTGTAGATCATGTCGCTGCTGAAAAAATGAAAAGTCACATAAATGTCCTGTAGTGTCACATTCCTCAAGCGAAAAGTGCATGAATGAGGATGGTCTCCATTGAGTAGTAATGTAAATATTCATTCTTATATAGCTGTCTAACTCACGCTATTGTCACGTAGCAATATAAATGTCGCCCCGACGGACAACGACTGCGCAATTGTCATTAACCAGCTGCAGGGGCTACTTTGATTTCTTCTTGACTTATTACTCATTAGACTAACCTCCATCCATATAACAAAACAGTTAATGACTGGTTCCTTGGTTAATATTTAACACTTAATGGCTGGTCCAGAGGGGAACAGTGACTTTCGTTTCCCGAGAATCTCAACATTGTGATTCGAGGGAAACGAAATTCACAGTTCCCCAAGAGACTAGTCATTAAGTGATTTGTTACATAGCAAAACAAAGGATTCAAACCGGTGGAAAACAAATAATCACTTCATTGACAAATGAAGTGCAACAGCGGTTAACGTTTCTCGGGTAAGAGTGAACTGTTTCCTGTTTGACGTCACAGTTTTCGAAATGTTGCCAGACCATGGCATTTGGCGAGAAACAGTTTCATTGTTAGAAAGCGCCAGCTACAGATAACAAGTAGTTTTGTTTTCCTTAACTTCGTCTTGGGAACATCGAGATTCTCGGGGAAAACAAAACTAGTTTTGCCCTCGGACCAGTAATTAAGTGTAATGTGTTATCCAATTCTATTCCATACAGAACAAAGACGCGTGAAACGAGTAGAAATATCTCGCGATATTTTTACTCTGGCTATTTGCACTATAGAACACTGTTTCAACAAGTTACATGTGCGGGCACCGTTTAATTCTGATAGCGCGACGTGCAGCGCGCGGTGTAACGGTAAAAGGTCTCCTTTCAAACTCTGTGGATAACAAATTGATTAATTAGTAGGGCAGTTAGCGTGCCAAAAATCAAACTGTTACACGTAAACACGTACTGGTATCTTCATTGGACGTATTAATACTCCCCAAAAAAGATTTTTACGCCAGGTCTCGAACCGAAATCGCCTACACTTGGAATACGACCCTTTAACCCTTTACTCCATATAAAAAGTATCATTGCAGTTGTTTCCTTCTTATACTATCTTTTATTTCTCCCCGAGCGCTCCCCTCGACTCAACCCCCACTAACCGAGGAAATGCAGAAATGCAGAGGCAGATACTAAATCGTTGAGCAGAACCCCACAACTGATATACTTTCAATTTTAATTAATTTTTAACTCGCTCTAAAAAAGCAGAACTTATTTCACTACTGAATGAACGCTAGTTTAAACAACGAACAAGATTTTAAAATCTAGAAAAGTAAAGCTACCAACATATTTTTTTTGGGGGGGAGATGATGAATGACATACTAATCTAGCATTAAAAGTGTTATTTACAGTTTCAAACCGGACGACGAAATTACATTTCAACTACCAAGAACGAAGAGCTTAACGTCTAAGCAAAGGATAGAACCATCTCGACTGCGTCACCTTCCCTAACTCATAGCCCTCTCTTTATCCTGCAGCATTACTCTTAACACATCCATATCTCGCACGACAGCGTTCGATTTTTTCGGGTCATCAATGCTCGTATATAACGAGAGCATATTTATACAAAGTTAACACTGAATTACCTTTTTAGGTGATCCATACAGTCTCGGCAATAAAAATGAGCGCACGGTGTTTGTAGCGGGTCTCGTAACACAAGGTTGCACTGCCTGCATATGTACTTGCGAGGAACATGTTCCATGTCACTCTTGGCGAGTTGATAGCCTGCCATCCGGTTTTCAAGAACAGTCAGTATGTTGCAAAATATTGTAGGAACAATCCCTTGTCTTCAGCTGAGCGGTGGTGTAGAACACGCGCATTCAGAATCTTCAAAGTTTGACGATATCCTCACAGATCACCTTGCAGAATGTAAGTAGAGGGTCAAACGCAGAACAAAGGGGAGAAAAGCTGTTGCCAAAAGTTAACTGATTCTTTGCCTCAGAAAAATGGGCCAACCTCCCTCCTCTTAGTCGCGTTCGAAGCCATGTCTAGCATCGTCACGCTTAGCGTGTATTTATATTGACGTTATGATGGCCGGCTGAGAAGGAGACTGTGTTGCGAGAGACTGGCAATTTGAAATACACAATACACCGGCAATGATTAAGTATCTCTGGAATCGTGCAACGTTTGAAATGTATAGAGCAAGATCTAAACGAGATTTGGAACTCACTCTGTGTTGACGGATATTGTAACACCTTAAAAGTAAGTCAGGTCAGTTTCGGTTGTTCCTGCATGATCCTCAAACAACATTGTCACGCACTCCCTGAAGCATGTCGGGAGAGGGAAAAATCCCGGCTAAACTCTAAACAACGCTACTGTCGATAACACTTCAGGACTGAATGTGAAATTGGGCATTACAGAATAAGTGGCGGCGAAGACTTCAATTTCATGTGAAAATGGTAGACGCTTATCTATACAGGAAAGGTTTTGTTGTTCAACCGTAATCGTGTGTCTTCAATTGATACCAACCGACTAGTTCATTCTGTCAGCTCGAACTCACGACTTCCTTTCCAGACCGCTGGGTGGGGATGATGCAGATTGAAAGTAAAATTCATACTACAGACGTGTTATGTAGATATCGTGATATTTCCATTATCGAGTGCTAACCGCAAACCCGGGTTGTTTTGGCAAAACGTAGTGGAAGTCTGCACTCCGGTCAGCCTGAATATCGCTACTGAATGATGTCACTCAGGTTAGCCCGAGTTAACGCTTCAGTTAGCTTGTTTACGGTTAACATGATGGAAAATAGTCTCACGATTCAGTTAAAAGGTCTTCAGTCCACAGTCTGCAGTCTGCAGTCTTCATTTTACCCTCACTGGTCTGAATTTTAATTACCCCCGGTTACCAGTCCGTAGTATACAGTCCGCAGTCTTCGTCTTATACTGACCGCAGGATTTCTGTCAGTTAGTAATTAATAGCGTTGACGCAGTTGCCTGTAGTTACCTGTATTTCCGTCAATTCCTCGAAACAAAGGTGACGAACCTCCAGAATTGGTCAAGGATGGTTGTTGCCTAATCAACATTCCAGCTGGTCTTGGGTCTGAATAGAATAAGCATTCACTAGTTAGGCAGAAAGATACTTTTGGTATAAAATACAGAGCTAAATTCTCAACTAGTGCGATATCCTTGTGTGTAAACATATTCGAGCTGGACCATTGCCTGCCTGTAAGATTTGACGGTTCAGCTCAGTCGACTAACTAATGCAAATGGTTTACACAAACCGTATTTTTGAATATGAAATTGAAATTACCAATCCTGACTCCAGTGTAGGCTAAACTGGCCAAAACGTGGGTCTAGAGGCCTATATTACGTCCGTAAACTGCTTCGTCAGAGGGAAATTTCTCTAAACACGGTTCAAACTGCATCTTGGGATAGGGGATTGTCCCTTCTTTATACGTCACAATGAATTCGATCAAGAGGAAAGAGACATTATACTTCAATTGAAAGAAGAACTGACAAATTTATCCTTCATTAAACGTCTTGCCGTAGCGCCCAAAATTTCAATGGTCGGCTTTGTAACGAAACAACGCTTGCCATAGCTAGCATGACATGGATTCTATAACTGTAATATCTGCAAATTACAGACATTTTGAAAATGAAAAAGGTATAGAATTTAGAACTGAGACTTTCTGTCGATAAACAAATGTCGAAATCACGAAATAAGCTCACAGAATTATATCTGGTTTTATATCCTTTTCCAGTACGCTACGTTTCTGGGTACTTTGAGCGAGTTTTGGTCAAAACATCCGGCTAGTAAGCGCTGTGCTTCTGTATATTGTTTATAGGATACATTGCGCAAAAATCGTTTAAATAACCTAGAAAAACCTGTCAAAGATAGATAGAAAGCGAAACCAGGGAACGTTTTTTTTTTTTTTATTTGTTTGATTTTGACATTATTTATTGGCAGGAAATCTAAATGCTAAATTCCGATAAAACTCGCCCACTTGCCATGCTTGATTCACCTTGGTTCCAACGCGCATGGCAGGAAAGGGAAAAGTCCCTAACTGCTGTTTTTCAGTTGGGTCGAGTGTATGCATCCGCAATCATGCGCAAGCGGTATTAAAGGTTTGCAACTATACAATTAAAGTATGCGAATATGCTGGACGGTTATCGCTCGCAAACACGTACACACATAAAACAAAATGTTATGTCGAAGAAAAATTCGAAGAGAAAAACTGTAATCAATAACAATTAATGAAAAATTAGGCATAAATTGAAAATCGTCACACAACATTAATCGACTCAAAAATAAACAATCCGTCTGGATATTGTTTTCATTTCACGGTTTGGATATGAAATAACAACTAAAAAAAGAATAGAAGACCCGAATTCTGAAAAGAATGAAAATTATCTTAAACTGAAAAACCAGGCAGCCTTTGCTCTACCGGTGCAGAAAATTAATTCCAGAAACTGGAAAAAAATAAATAAAAACTAAACATAACACCGAACCGTAATAATTATGCTGTATAATTTTCTTCTGGCATTTTTTGTCGTTCAACATCATGACACTGAGGCCTGTCTGTCTAGGTTACATGTTGTTCATTAGGGCATCCGAAATTGCAGTGTAGATTTTATTTTCGCTTTAATCCTTAATCCTTACTTTTTGCTGCCATGCATAGCTGTAGAATGCGTCGTGAAATGGGAGAACCTTGAGTTGAGTCACAAGTGCATGGGCATCGGACTTTGGCCGGATCGATCATAATCAGGGTTCAAACACACCTTTGAATACAGTTGATGGGGAGTTGATTTTTCAGTATGAAGCATATGTATACAGATATCGATGTAGCACTGCTTAATTTCAGGCAGAAAGCATTATTTCGCCAATATATAGAAAATAAGAGTTCAAAACTCCACGAACGCCAAGTCTTCTTCTTGAAACCCGACGTAACTACTCGACGGAACTGTTGCGGTTATCGAACTTAATCGAACTCAATCAAGCTTATTCTAGCGATTTAGGTTCGATTGCGTTTAGAATTCAAACAAACTCGAGCCACAATATATATTTGTGTTAAAGTTCAAATTGAAAATGAAAGTAGTAATGGTTTCTTCCTGATGAAGAAGTGTTTCCGGGTTTGAGCAACGCGCGACGTACTTAAATTGTCATAAATTCAAGTAACATACAACACATTATTCAGCCTCTATGAAAAGGAAAGACATGAAATATTACGTACGTTGTCAAGTGAAAAAACCTACCTTAGATCAGAGCTTTTTCTTGAAGGCACCCTCAGCTTTTGTTTGGATCACTTTTGCTGCATATGCAAATGATTTCCGAGAAAGTCGCCAAAACCACTTCCGGAAATGTGCTTGCCTTGGTCAGTTAAAAAAGTAACTAAAAGTTTCGGCGCTTCTATCGAGTTTACTTTTCCACACTGTACTCCATCATACGTTAAGCCGGTGAAACAGCCCACTGATAAAACCCTGCAAGAAAACAAAAGGAGAATCACTCGTTTATTTCGATTGACAAAGTTCTTTACTTTGCTACCCTACCGGAAGCTTGCACTTCGGGGTGTTATCGTTCCACGGATAATGGCCCATTGTTTTCAAATAGAAAACAATACGCCAAGTCCGTCTTCCGCAGTGACGGGCAGGCCGGGATAGGTTATTGTTTGCACATCCAAAGGCATGCCGGGATGGGGTAATTTCCTTTTTCGCTTGTCATATACTTGTTCTTTGGCGAAAGTCGCTATTCATCTGTTGATTCTGTACGTCATACAAAAGGATACATACAAGGCACTTTCCACTAACTGGATCAAAGCTCTATATACTCGCTATCTTGTCCTTTAATCTCTCTAAGAATGGGAGGCCACGATTGGCAATTCATTATGATGCCATCGAAATATGCTGAAGTACCGAAGTGGCCGACACTCGCAAGAATAGAAAGAAGCTCAAGAAGTCGCTGGAATCAGTGGCCAGGTGATTATTTTCCAAGTATGTCCACAACCGATGTTTATATTTAAGTCCAGCGACCTTCGTTTCGTGCTAGAGAAAGTTGATTTCTGTTCCACTAGCCGCGAAATGTATCGATTTGCTGAAATTAAATGCCATTTGTTTGATATACGGTGGGTGAACTCATAACATTTCTGAAGTCTTCCAAGCCTATGGAAAATGATTAGTGGATGCATGTCCAGTTGTACGTTAAAGCGCGATATTCACATTTTTGATGAACAATTCGCTTATGCTTGGGTATAACTTAGGAACTGACGACTTCAGCGGGTGATTTCCGAGAATTCATTTCATCGACCTCCGGGAAACTGGAAAGATTCAAAATATTATACAGTTTTCCGAAGAAAAAAACTACATTAAAAGGGATTTTTAATACTCTGGTTTAGTGAGACAATATCCTATTTATTTACTGACGAAATAGAAAACATGTACCGTGTTTCTATCGAGTTTTAGTATAATTCTACTCGAGTTCTGTCACGAATGCCGTTCTCTGCCAGGTTCGGTTAACGAAATGATGGCCGCTTCTGAGCGTTTTCAAAGTGTCTGTGCAGTGGATTTAGATAAAATTTTGAACGACTAGCAGAATTTTACTTTCCAGTGTAGGCTACACCGGCGAAAACTCGTAAAGCTGGAAGTGTTTATCACATCGTCAGACAGCTTCGGTTGGAAGGAATTTTCTAAAACGGTTCAAACTGCATTCTGGGATAGGGGAAAGCCCCCTACTTCATACGTCGCAATGTTTTTCGTGATCGATCAAGAGCAAGAGGGGACACCAGAAATAAAAGACAAGGCGATTACATTGCCTTTATTCAATTGAAAGTAGGACAAATTTATCCTTCATTAAACGTTGGAATTTCAAGACAATGGTCGTGCCGTACCGCTCAATTCTCAATGTTCGGTATTGCAACGAAAAACGCTTGCCATAAGTGACCATAACTAGCATGATATGGACTCTAAGCATCTGGAAATTAATAACATTTTGAAGATAAACAATGTCGAAATAAGCTTACGAAGTTTATCTGGTTTTACTTTCTTTTCCAGTACGCTACGTTTCTAGGTGCTTGTGCCGAAGACGCCTCATGATTACCACGTGATTATTGTAAATGTCACGCAATGAACGTGGTCTCAGTTGCGTGTTGTCTTAGTTTGGGATCTTGAATAAATCAGTTCTAAAATGTTCTCGGCCTGTGCAAATCTTTACAGTGCTTTGAGCGAGTCTTGGTCAAAACATCCGGCTAGTAAGCGCTGTGCTTCTGCCATTGATTATAAGGTATATCACCCAAAAATCGTTTAAATAACCTAGAAACACGATAGATAGAAAGCGAAACCAGATAAAGGTTTCTTTTTATTATTATTATAATTATTATTATTATTATTATTATTATTATTATTATTATTATTA